>Ga0116227_10000266_pt1 | contig 95854 bp, 97 predicted proteins | sample S1TSphgellanicum_FD_89693 | JGI IMG/M metagenome (GOLD analysis project Ga0116227, IMG submission 89693) | Host-associated microbial communities from peat moss isolated from Minnesota, USA - S1T2_Fb - Sphagnum magellanicum MG | ecosystem: Host-associated > Plants > Peat moss > Unclassified... | reverse complement strand
CTCTTACTGTTAAAGTAAAAGTAGTAGCCATAAAAAAATGCGGTGTTAAAAGTCATTGTTTTTGTTTTGCGTGGTAAATGTACGGTTAAAAAACAGTTTGTCAATAGAAAATTTTATTTTTTTAAAAATAAGTGGAGCAAACAGAATTTAATTGGGTGTGGCAACGTAAAAGTTCTTTTTATTTTGTCATGCTGAGGTACAAAGCATCTATTATACTAGCAGCCGGGGAACGCGGATGGGTTCTTCGCTATCGCTCAGAATGACATGATTTATGTAGCAATTACTTACAAATAATTTAAAATCTTTTTCTTTGCCAATCGTCTATTATAGGTATAAGCTTATTACATGTATTCTTTTCTATTAGCCTTACATTCATTAGTGCGCTGGTTTGTGCTGGCGAGTTTGCTTTTCGCTATTTATCGTAGTTACCGGGGTTGGCTGCTCAAAAAGCCATTTACAAAACTGGATGAACAGGTACGCTGGATTACAGCTACCATCGCCCACATACAACTGATTTTCGGGCTATGGTTGTACTTTATCAGCCCGATAGTAAGTTATTTTCTGCATAATTTTAAGACTGCGGTACATGAGCGGCAGATCCGCTTTTTTGGGATGGAACACATCACCATGATGCTTACTGCCATTGTATTAATAACCATCGGCTCTGCCAAAGCAAAGCGTAAAACTACCGATATAGCAAAATTTAAAACCATGGCTATATGGTTTACTATTGCGCTGCTGGTTATTTTAAGTTCTATACCATGGTCGTTTTCACCATTAATTAGCAGGCCGCTGTTCAGGTCATTTTAATGCTTACAGGCTTACAGGTGTTGTTCGTCGATTTAAAAGGTTGTTAGGCTAATCTGCCTTTTTTGCTTGATGGCTCAGTGATAGTTTTAATTATTCTGAAAGTAAAATTAGTACTTTTTTAAGTATCTTAGGATTAATCATTTACATATCACTTGTTATGACAAACATTACACGAAGGGCAATTGGCATTTTTATATTATTGGTTATGATGGGTTCTGCTGTTAAGGCGCAGCAGCAACATACAGATTCATTAATGAAAAAGCTTACCGCCTTGCGGGATGATTATGTAAATAAGATAAAAGCTTTGGGCTACACACCGAGCCTTCCTCCACCTGAGATCGTTATTGATAATCCGCGTTCGTTTGGTAATTATGATGAGAAAAATGTATTGCACACCAGCGACTGGAATACGCTACCACCAGAAGTGCACGACATATTCGGCAATTTTGCAAAAAATATAGGTAATGGCATGACGGCCGAAAAGTTTTTTAACCTGGCCGTTTACCAGTGGATCTTTGTTCATGAACTGGGCCATTGGTGGCGGTCGTGCCAGCATATTGAAGCTGAACCTTATGATGAGGAAAAAGGGGCGAACCGCATAGCATCTGCTTACTGGAAAGAGCGCGATCCTGCTTTTTACCAGTTAATGCTTGGCGTTTTCCAGGGAGTCGTAGCTCATCATCCAAGCCCGGTGCCTGCAGGGGTATCGAAAGAACAATTTCTTAAAGATAACTACGATAAACTACCCGGCGGTGCCGATTATAGCTGGTACCAGTCGATAATGATTGTTGAAGTAAGTAAGGAAAAGCCTTTTGAAACTTTTAAACAGGCTATTACACTTGCCGGTAAACCATTAAATAAATAGTGTAACAGGTTATTGTACTTTAAACTTAGCCAATCTGGCCAAAGCCTGTTGCCTTACTTTATTTTGCATAACCTGTGTCCAACCTAATAAATAACCCTTCAGTCCGAATGCCTGCCCGGCCCATTTCCAAAAACTGAAATGATCTGTATGTTTAATGATCTTGCCATTGCTGAATTCAAATTGGGCGTGTACTTTGTTTACAACCTTTCTGCCGGTTAAGCTAAAAGTATAAACGGCCACCCAATCAGCACTGCCGATTTTATCATCAGCGGTTATATTACTTGAAACGATTTTTAGATTTGGATTTTTTAGCAGCATTCGCCACATTTTTTTAACATCATAACCATTTATTAAACCAAAGGCTGGGTCTTTAAAGGTCACATCATCAGCGTAACAGCTTATCATACCTTCGGCATCGCCGGCAGAAAATGATTTATAGAACTTTTCTATTACGTGTTTATTATCCATAGGGGGCTAGATTTTAATTAATAGATGAATATACGGCTTTAAATTAAAAAAAAAGATGGCGTTTAATGGGTGAAACAGGATGTGTTTAAATGCTATGGGCATATTGCCACATCACTTTCCTGAAAATAGTTGATTTTTGAAATAATTCTATCTTGTTAGTCAGGAATTTAGATCTGAATGTGAACGGCTCAATTAACATGCCGGGTATTTGAATTTTTGAGCCATCAATAAAAATTATCTCCATTATATCTAATACGTGGGATCCTTTTGTCCCGGTGTTGCCATAAACGTTTATAATGTCAATATCCGCTTTGTTATAACTTACCTCGGTATCAATGTTACCAAACTGAAAAATATCGTTTCCCGCCGAAAGTGTTAGCGATAGATTCTTCGATTTCAAATAATATCTTAATTGTAAATAGGCAAAATAAAATACAAATCCGCTCACAAATAATGCAAGCGGTATAATAGTAAACCACGCCAAGGTAGGAGGGTTAAGTTTAAACATCATTACAGCACATGCCAGTTCTAATAATGCCAATATTATTGCAAAAATAAAACGGGCGATAAATCCGGCCGGATTTACAGTATAATCAAATAAAGCGTTTTCAAAATGCTTTATTGAACCTACACTGATAAATTTTTTCTCAAACTGGTCTAAATCCAACTGACCGGTGAAAAAATCAGCGACTATTTTGCAGGCATCATTGATACCGGATGCGTGGTATTCATATAAATGGTTGTCCCTGTCTAAATAATACAGGCAATACTTCCCGTTAAAATACAAGCCCACTTTTAAATAGTTGAGATCCTCATCACGAATGGTTACCGACGGGCCTGTTAATTGAATATCAGTTAGTGTACGCTCGGCGTCCCAGGGGAAGGCTTTTATCAGGTCGATGGTTTCATCAAAGCTTCTTACTTTTTCATCAGAAAATTCACCTTTCTCGTAAGTTTTATGCTGTAGTTTGGATGTAAATTCAGGCATTCGGAGGGCATTAGATTAAGGTACTAATCTAATAGATATTTGTATTCATAAAGAATACACTGACAGTGACTTTTAAGCCGCGTTACTCTTTACAACCTGTTGCTGTTCGTCATATTCCTTTTGCAGTGCCCTTGCAGTTTGTGTGCTGCCGTCATGGCTCCAGCCGGGGGGATTGAAGAAGTATTTGATTTTATTACCAAAACCCGGTGCTTTCCTGGCATCATGCAGCAGTGCTTTCCACTCGTGGAAGAGTACATTTACCGGCCCCATATCCTCAGGTTGGTGTGTGAGGCCATATTTGATAGGCTCAGGCAGATTTTCTTCATGGAAAGTGTTGAATATCCTGTCCCAAATAATCAGCAACATACCCATGTTTTTATCGAGATAGGGGATATTTGATGCATGGTGCACCCGGTGATGCGACGGCGTTACGAAGATCCCGCCGTACCATTTTGGCAGGGGAACATTATATTGCGTATGTACCAGGTTGCCGTAAAGCTGGGTTACCAGGTAAGCATATAGAATGTTTATCGGGTCGAAACCCATCAGCGCCAGCGGCAAATAAAAGAATACACGGTACAAAGGCTCAAATACAGTAGAGCGGAAACCGGTAGTTAAGTTAAAGTGTTCCGACGAATGGTGCGTTACATGCACCGCCCAAAACATGCGCGAGTAATGGCCCACATAATGTAATACCCAGTATAAAAAGTCCTGCGTTACTATCAGTACAAACCAATAAATTATGGCGTTATGTATTACAAACAGCTTGTATTGATAAGTAAAACTCAGGATAAAAAATATACTGCCGTTTACCGCCAGGTTTAAAATAAAAGCCAGGCTGGTTAAATAGATATTAGTGAGTGTATCGCGCTTTTCGTAATATTTACGGTTTTCGCGGTAACTCAGCCACATTTCAGCCAGTGTTAATACAACCAGCAGGGTAATCAGTACAATTACAGCGTCATTCCTTGGGGTGAGGGAATTCATTTATTTTATAGTGTTGCGTAAAAAGCTAAACTATCGCAAAGTTCCGCTTCGGTGCAGATATTATCAATACTGTAATAACCTATTTGTGTAAGCAGGGTGCAATTTATTTTACCGTTCTGGTTTTTCTTATCCTTTTGCATCAGTGCAAATAACTCTGCGTTTGCCGATTCTTCCAGCAAATATTTAGGATATAAGGCAGTGATCACGTCTACAATTTCGTCAAGTTCTTCCTTACTTAAGCCCAGTTTTTTGTGTGAGAGCCATGCTTCGCAGATCATACCTATAGCAATAGCCTCGCCGTGTGATAAGGCTGTGCCGTCATCTTTTAATATAGAGTAAGTTTCTACAGCATGCCCTACAGTGTGGCCAAAGTTAAGGGCTTTGCGGATGCCGTTTTCTTTCGGATCCTCAATAACTACCTTGTTTTTTATTTCGATAGAATGGTAGATCAACTCAACTGATGGGAAACTAAGATCGCTGTTTTTAAGTTGGTCCCAGTAATCACCATCAACTATTAAACCGTGTTTAAGCATCTCGGCCACGCCTGAAAGGATCTGTCTCTCTGGCAGCGATTTTAAAAAATCGTAAGAAATAAACACCGCCTTTGGCTGTGTAAATGTGCCGATGATATTTTTAATGCTATCAATATCGATACCTGTTTTACCCCCAACCGAGGCATCAACCTGCGAAAGCAGGGTAGTAGGTACGTGTACAAAATCAATACCGCGCTTAAATGTTGAAGCTGCAAAACCACCCAGATCGCTGATTACACCGCCGCCAAGGTTTACCATCAGGCTTTTACGGTCGGCACCAAAATCAATCAGCATTTTCCATATCCCTATGCAAAAATCAATATCCTTGCTTTCCTCACCGGCATTTATTTCAATGATGTCGTAATTATCAATGTCGCATAGTTTTTCCTTAACTATTGGTAAACAGTGTTGGGCTGTATTCTCGTCAGTTAAAATAAAAAAACGGGAGTAACCGCCGGTTTTTATAAAGTTTACCAACTCATCTATGCTGTTGTCAAAATAAATGGGGTAATCAATGCTCTTAATCGTATCTAAATGTAGCGTATCCATAATTATATAACCATGATCTTTTGATCTCTGAATTCTATTACATCGCCGGGTTTAAGTTTCAGGCGTTTGCGGTAATCTACCTGTCCGTTATACTTAACTTCGCCTTCGGTTACAACTATTTGTGCTTCGCCGCCGGTTTGCACCAGGTTGGCTGCCTTTAATAATTGTATCAATGGGATATAATCGCCTGTAACTTTAAATTCTATCATGGAGGCGCAAAAATAAACTATTCACAGAATAATGAATTATAATAGTTAGTTTTTCTACTTTTGTATTTATGCTTTCGAACGTAACTGACCTCAAAGCATCTCCCGTAACTACGCTTTCGTTTGAAAATACGGAGATAGCTTTTCGACATGCAACCAATTATGAGCTCAAACGCGCCTACTGGTTGTTCCGGATCATTAATGTAAATTTTTTAGTAAAGATCGGTCCCCCCGTTACAAACTTCGCTATTAACATAGGTTTACCTATTAAAGGCATTATAAAAGCAACCATTTTCAAGCATTTTTGCGGCGGCGAAACCATCACCGAATGCGATAACACCATAAAAAAGCTTTACGCTGGTGGGGTAGGCACCATATTAGATTATTCTATTGAAGGTGAAGATGATGAAAATGTATTTGATAATACCCGCGATGAGATCATCCGCACCATAGTCCGCGCATCGGGCGATAAAGCTGTGCCTATCACCGTATTTAAGGTAACAGGTGTGGGCCGTTTTTCTTTGCTGGAAAAACTGGACGAAGGCCTTGCACTTACAACTGTTGAGCAGGAAGAATGGCAAAAAGTACAGGCACGTGTACTTGCTATTTGCGAAAAAGCTTACCAAACAGGTATCCCGGTAATGATTGATGCTGAGGAAACATGGATCCAAAAAACCATTGACCAACTGGCACTGGATATGATGGCCCGTTTTAATAAAGAAAAAGCCATTGTTTACAATACCTACCAAATGTACCGCCACGATAAACTGGCATCAATTAAGCAGGATTACGATACGGCTGTTGCAGGTGGATTTATTTTAGGTGCCAAAATAGTACGCGGCGCTTACATGGAAAAAGAACGTAAACGTGCCGAGGAAAAAGGCTATACATCGCCTATACAACCAAGTAAAGAGGCTACCGATATTGATTATGACAACGCGCTAAGATTTTGTGTTGACCACGTTGATGGCATTGCCATAGTAGCCGGTACGCACAACGAAGAAAGCTGTCGTTTACTGGCCGATCTGCTGAACGAAAAGCACGTAGATCCTAAAAATCCGCATATCTATTTCTCCCAATTACTGGGCATGAGCGATAACTTAAGCTTTAACCTGGCCAATGCCAACTACAACGTTGCTAAGTACGTGCCTTATGGGCCTATAAAAGCTGTACTGCCATACCTTTTCCGCCGTGCGCAGGAGAATACCGCTATTGCAGGGCAGATGAGCCGGGAGTTGGGTTTGATTGTGAAGGAGAAGAAGAGGAGAACTCTCTAGGTAACGGATTAAATCGAAATAATGTCATTGCGAACGAGGTACGAGTGTGGCAACCTGGTCGCGTTCAATATGCAAGCGATGAGGTTGCCACGCTATCGCTCGCAATGACAAGCAAAAAAACTAATCCCCATCCTCTGTACTAAACAAATAAGTCCTTGCATTTTCAACCGGCAGGCTGATCATATCACCCCGGCCCATTTGCCACCAGAAGTGCAGACGGGGTTTATCGGCATTACCAATTTCGTTCATCGAGTCTGAATCATACAGGCGACCGTTTGCCATTACATATTTTATTTTCTCGCTGTTGCGGATATCTTCAAGCGGATTTGCGTTCAGTACGATCAGGTCGGCCAGTTTACCAATTTCCAGCGATCCTATTTCTTTATCCATACCTAAATAGCCTGCGCCATTCATGGTAGCGCAGCGGATTACCTCGAGTGGTGTCATGCCGCCTTGCGCCAGCATCCACATTTCCCAATGCGCTCCATAACCCTGTAACTGCCCGTGCGAGCCCATGTTTACCTTTGTGCCGCCATCGCTGATCTGTTTCACATATTTCGAGATCTCGATATGCCCGTAATCGCCATATTCCGATTCTGTTCTGCGGCGCGAGCGGGCATCTACAATAAATTGCGGTACAAAATTCAGCAGGTGCTGGTTTTTCCAAACCTCAAGCCTGTCGTACCAGTAATTTTCGCCAAACTGGGTGCCGTAGCTTACTATTAAAGTAGGTGTATAGCCGGTTTTGCTATTGTTCCAGAATGCTTTTACATCTTTATAAACAGGCCAAACAGGTATGTTATGCTCAATGCCGGTATGCCCGTCCTCAATCATGTTCATGTTGGTTTCAAAGGTCGAACCACCTTCAGGCACTACCTGCATTTGCAGTTCTCGCGCAGCAGCAATAATTTCCTGGCGCTGCTCACGGCGTGGCTGATTATAGCTTTTTACCGAGAATGCCCCAACTGCTTTTAACCTGCGCAGGTGTGAGCGGGCATCATCCAAACTGTTTATTACGGCCTTGAAATCGCCATCAGCACCGTATAAAATAGTACCTGTAGAGTAGATCCTCGGCCCAACCATACGACCTGCTTTAACCATCTCGGCCTGACTGAATACCATCTCGGTATTGGTAGATGGGTCGTGAGCCGTAGTTACACCATAGGCCAGGTTGGCATAGTAGTTCCAGTCCTGCTGCGGCGAAATACCATCCGGACTAGGGTGTAAATGTGCATGCACATCAACCAGGCCCGGCATAATGGTTTTACCGGCAATATCATATACTTTGGCATCGGCAGGTATTTGCACCTCTTCGTTCTTGCCAACGGCTATAATCTTATTCTGATCGATCACAATGGTACCGTTCTCAATCACCTGGTCGTCTTTCATAGTGATGATCCGCGCATTTTTGAAGGCTATTTTGCCTGTTGGTACATCGGTTTTTATTTTGAGGCCTAGATCGGTACTGGCAGTATCAGCCGGGTTAAATTTATCGCCAATTGCGGTACCAATATCCCTTACATAATACCGCGGGCCCAGCGTCCACATCAGTTTTTGGCTGTCCTTGCTCCATTGCAGGTAGGTGCCTGCATCTTTAGTAAGTTTAGTTAATGGGATTGCTTTGTTGTTTTCTGACAGGTCCTGCGGGTTACCGGTTGTAACCATAGGCGTTATATAACAGTTGAACAGCTCGGTAAAAGCCATCCATTTGCCATCAGGACTAGGGCTAAACTGCGTTGCATATTTAGATGTGTATAGCGTACGTTGGTTGGCACCGCTTACATCCATCACTTTAAAGGTTTTTTTATCGCCATCGCTGCTCTGGTAATAGATCTTTGAATCATCGGTTGAGAACTGCGGATTGATACCGTCATTTATAATCATCTGTGGTACTCCACCTGTTGCCGGTATCATATAAATACCCGGGTTCTCGCCAAAAGCGAAACCTGATACTTCATTGCCCACACCTTTAACGTAAATGATCTTATCGCCTTTGTTGGAGAATTTTGGCGTGTAATAAAAACCTTTATCAATGGTTAAGCGCGAAACAATATGCGTAGTTAAGTCGATGTGGTTGATGGATGCTTTTAACTCATCCGTCCAGTCTATATAAATTAAAGATTTACCATCAGGACTGAACTGTGGTGAATATTCCAGGTCGGTAGTGTTGGTAATACGTGTTGGTACGCCATCGGGCAGGGTTTTGGTGTAGATATAGCCCGCTGCGTTAAAGGCTACTGTTTTTCCGTCAGGCGATGTAGTTAGTTCACGGATCATTTTTGCAGTAAACTCATCCTGAAAAACCTTTTGAGGGTAGTGCAGTGCATCGCTGATTGTTTGTACTGATGTAACATCAAAAGGCACAGGGGTTAAGTTTAGCGTGGTAATATCCATATGCCAGATCTTGCCCTTGGCATAAAATATCAGGCCCTTGCTGTCGGGTGTCCAGGCAAAATTAGGGTATACACCAAAAATTGCCCATGTTTCCTGCTGGTCGTGGGAGAGGTCGTCATATACGGGCCATTCCTCGCCGGTAGCTATGTTATGCAGATAGATCTCTGATTTTAAACGCACGCGTTTTACAAAAGCCATCAGTTTGCCATCGGGCGAAAGCTGCGGCCTGAAAGCGCCGCCTGTACCACCTGCTACTGTGGTTATCTCACCTGTTTCACGATTTAACTTTTTTATAGCATATATCCCCTGGTTAGGGTCTTTATTATATTGAAAGTTTGGGCCGGGCGTAACATCCTCACTCCAGTAAACAAACTTACCATCAGGCGATACTACCGGTTCACCAGCATCCTGCTCATCGTCCTTACGTTTGGTAAGCTGTATGCCATCGCCACCAGCTTTGCTATACAGCCATATTTCGCCTGCGCCTAATGAGCGGGTATTGGTAAAATGCTTGCGGGCTACCAAATATTGCCCATCGGGTGTCCACGAGGCGTTGTTCAAAAGCCTGAAAGATTCTTTGGTAACCGCGTGTTTGTCGCTGCCATCGCTATTCATCACCCATATATTGTCGCCGCCGTCCTTATCACTGGTGTAGGAGATCTGCTTACCATCCGGACTAAACCTTGGCTGTATTTCCCAGGCTTTACCACCTGCCAGCAGGGTTGCCTTGCCGCCATCTATCGGCAGGTTATAGATATCGCCCAGCAGGTCAAATACAATTGTTTTACCATCCGGACTAACATCCAGGTTCATCCAGGTACCTTCATCGGTAGTGATAGTAACTTTTTTTGATGGGCCGGGAGGGGTTTCAACGTTCCACTTTTGGGCGTTAACAGTGGTTGCAAAAAGGAATAATAGTAATGAGAGGCAGGTGAATTTCATTATTATAATATATGATACGTTGCGAAGATAAAACTATTGAAGTAATTGGAAGGTTTTGATATTGTCATTAAATAAATTGTGTAGAATGAGGTTAATGAGTTGAGGACTTTCTCAAAGCGTCATTGCTAGGTGCGAAGCAATCCCTAACTGTACAGGGCGAATAGGTAAGCGGTGTTGATTTGCAAAGTCGGGGATTGCTTCGTACCTCGCAATGACGCATGGTGATATTGCGGAAAACCCACACACAACTTCCACCAATCCACTTTCCACTTAATTCTTATCTTCGCAACAAAGTAAAATAAAATATAGCAATTAACTACTCATTTAATCCAACCCAATCAACCACGCACTAAAAAATGACTACCCACGAACTCCTTAAGCACTATTGGAACCATGATACCTTCAGGCCTATGCAGGAGGAGATCATCAAATCCGTATTGCTGGGCCACGATACTTTGGCGCTGTTGCCAACAGGTGGGGGTAAGTCGGTGTGTTTTCAAATCCCGGCGCTGGCTAAAGAGGGGATCTGTATCGTAATATCGCCATTGATAGCTTTGATCAAAGACCAGGTTGAAGGGTTAAAAGCTAAGGGTATTGAAGCGGTATCCATCGTATCGGGCATGAGCAAGCGCGAGATAGACCTCGCGCTGGATAATTGCATTTATAACCCGGTTAAGTTTTTGTATTTATCGCCCGAGCGGTTATTGTCAGAGTTGGTGCAGGAGCGCATCAAATACATGAAGGTGAACCTGATTGCTGTTGATGAGGCGCACTGTATATCGCAATGGGGGTATGATTTTCGCCCGCCATACCTGCATATTGCTGATCTGCGTGACTTGCACCCTGATGTACCGGTATTAGCGCTTACTGCTACGGCTACGGCTGAGGTTCGGGAAGATATTCAAGAGAAATTAAGGTTCTCCAAGCCTAATGTTTTTCAAAAAAGCTTTGAGCGCCGTAACATCAGTTACGTGGTAATGCACGAGGAAAACAAACTACGCAAACTGCTCGACGTAGCCAAAGGCGTAAAAGGCAGCGGTATTGTATATGTGCGGAGCCGTAAAGAAACTGCCGATATTGCCAAATTTTATAACGAGAACGGCATCAAGGCTGATTTTTACCATGCCGGATTGAAGGTAGAAGAACGCTCAAAAAAGCAAGATAACTGGATAAAAAACCATACCCGTGTAATTGTGGCTACCAGTGCCTTCGGGATGGGGATTGATAAGGCTGATGTGCGTTTTGTGATCCATAAAGATATACCGGAGAGTTTGGAGGCTTATTACCAGGAAGCAGGCAGGGGAGGGCGCGATGAGCAAAAGGCTTACGCGGTGCTGTTGTATAGTCCGGTGGATAGGTATAAGGAAGAAAAGAAATTCGAACTCAATTTTCCATCAATAGAGGAGATAAAACGGATCTACCATTGTTTGGCTAACTATTACCAGCTGGCCTATGGAGCAGGTGCAGGTATTAGTTTCGATCTGGATATTGGCGATTTTTGCGCACGTTATAAGCTGGATGCGATAAAGACGCTTAGCGCCCTTAAGTTTTTGGAGCAGGACGAATATGTAAGCTTTAATGAAAGTGTTTTCCTGCCATCGCGCTTCAGGTTTGAGGTGTTTAATGAGCAATTGTACAACTTTCAGATCCAGAATCCCGGCTGGGATCCATTTATAAAAACGTTACTGCGTTCTTATGGCGGGGCATTTGATAATTATGTGCGGTTGCGGGAGTTCGATCTGTCTAAACGCAGCCACATGAATACCCAGCAGGTTATTGAAGGGCTCAATAAATTACAGGAATACGGGATCCTAAATTACCTGCCCCAAACAGATCATCCGCAGGTAACCTGGATAAAACCGCGTATGGATGCCGATAATCTGCACATCAATAAGGCTTATATTGAAACACGCAAAACCAACTACCGCAATAAAATAGAGGCCGTATTTGCTTACTCGCTGCACCGCAAGTGCCGCAGCCAGATGCTGCTGGCTTATTTTGACGAAACCAACGCCCCTAAATGCGGCATCTGCGATATCTGCCTCGAGGAAAAACGCCAGCTTAACGCCGCCGAAATAGGCGATGTGATCACCAATGAAATAGTTGAATTGCTCAGTGTTTCATCCCTTGATGCTTCCGAACTTATCACCAGCCTGAAAAATGGCGTGGAAAAGGAGCGTATCGAAACCATCCGCATGCTGCTTGATGCCGGCAAGATCAAGAGTGATGGCGTGGTTTATTATCTTTAACCAGGATAAGAACCAGGATTTTTAGGATTTTATTGATTTACAAGATGTAAAATCTTCTTTCCTACTGTATCTCGATATGAGCAGTGCCAAGCGACTCAATAAACAATTTACTCTGTTTTCACACCAGTTAATAAGATTTAATAAACGGTTAATCGCTTTATTAACCCATTTTTTAATACACCGGGGCTATCCTTGTCTCCTGGTTATCGCTTTTAACCTGAGCATAACCATAACCAATTAAACATAAACCGTATTAATTATGAGAACAACATTTACCAGCTATGGTAAAGGGAAAACCTTTGCCATCAAAAACACGATGAACACATTCCTTATCGCCCTTGGGTTTTTATCCATGAGTTGTAACAAAAGCAGTGGCTACATGCCGCCGCAAACGCTCACCCCGATAAAAACTACTCCGGCTACGCCGCCAAAAAACTTTACAACAGCCGATGCTACCACCGCTTACGCGGCCTTTAACAAGTACTTTTACAGTTCATCGGCTAAACTGTATTACAGTTCGACTGCCAAAAACGGCTTGGGTGCTATATGGACGCAAGCTATTTACTGGGATCTGGCTATGGATGTTTATCAACGCACCAATGATCCTGCGCAAATGACCATGATCAATAATATATATGCCGGTGCCGTAAACCAGTACGATAACTACAACTGGAGCAATGCTACCGACTGGTTTATTTATGATGATATGATGTGGTGGGTAACCGCGCTTGCAAGGGCTAACCAGCTAACAGGTAATGCTACATATTTGCAGCAGTCGATAGCCGGGTTTAACCACGTGTGGGCTGGTTCTTATGATCCGGTGGATGGTGGTATGTTTTGGGATTTTCAGCATAGCGGTAAAAATGCCTGTATAAATTATCCTACGGTAATTGCTGCTGTTCGCCTGTACCAGATCACCAAGGATACCACCTACCTGGCAAAAGCAAAGTCGATTTATGCCTGGGCAAAAACAAATTTGGTTAACCCCGCCAATGGCGAGGTTGCCGACCATAAAATAGGCAATGGTGCCCCCGGCTATCAGGATTATACTTACAACCAGGGCACGGCAATAGGCGCGGCTGTTATGTTGTATGATGTTACCAAGGATGCCTCCTACATTACCGATGCTACCTCATATGCCGATTATGCTAAAAACAACATGTGCACCAACGGCTTGTTACCGGCCGAAGGTGATTTTAATGAGCAGGGGGTAATGAAATCGATATTTGCGCAATATATTATGATGCTGATAAACGATGGCGGCCAGAAGCAATACCTAAGCTGGGTACAGCAAAACGCCAACACCGGCTGGCAAAACCGTGATGCTGCCCGTAACTTAACTTATAGAGATTACAGCGTTGCCTGCCCTACCGGTGATATACAATCATACGAAGGCAGCAGCGTGGTAACTTTTATGCAGATTTGCCCGCCAAGTAATTAATCCCAAACTATACAAAGCGATAGCACGTGGAAAGAAACTTACGAAGTTTTTAAAACTTCGTAAGTTTTTGTGCTTTTATATAATAAGATAAAAATGACCGTCATCCCGAACTTGTTTCGGGAACCCACTGTGCAGGTCATCAACATGATGGTTACCTGGCGTTTGAGGTGCTGAAACAAGTTCAGCATGACGTTTTGTTTAATAAACTGCGTTTCTATATAGCGTATAACACACCCTAACCCATCTCAAGAGGGGGAACTTCCCCATCCGCACATCTGCATATCCGCACATTTGCACATCAAACCTTCCTTGTAAAATAAAATTCTTCCGCATTTCACCGATGTTTTTACCGGGCTTACCGATATAATCAGGGTGTACGTCTATTAGGGCAAAAGTAGCTGTAACGTTTGCCTGTGGGTGACTGTCTTATTGGTGTATTTAATAACAGAGATAACACACAACAAATTGACAATCAAAAAAATAAATATCATGAAAACTAAAGCATTCACCCTTTTAGCTATTGCAGTATTAGCTTTTGGAACAGTAAATTTCACTAACGCAGCTACCGTTAAAATAAACAAAGAAGTTAGCACTACCTTAACCAGCGTAAACAAGATCAATAACATTGAAGTACGCGGAAATGTTGAAGTATTTGTATCAGACGGCTCTGCCGATGCGGTAAAAGTTTACAACCGTTACTATGCCGAAAACGCGGTAGTACAAAACGTAAACGGTACTTTAAGAATATCATCATACAACGCTAATAAATTGGTAGTATGGGTTACTGCTAAAGATTTAAGAGGCATCGCAGCTTATGACAACTCAGTAGTTAAATCATTCGGTAAATTAGCTGAAATAGGTTTAGATGTAGCTTTATACGATAACTCAACAGCCCAGCTTGACCTTGACGCTTACACTGCCAACATTAACGTAAACGACCATGCTAAAGCCGACCTTACCGGTAACGTTAGCGAATGTGATTTAAAATACACTAATCTTACTACTGTAAATCAATCACAGCTTGCAGCTGAGCACTTAACCAAAACAGTTAAAGTAATAAAAAACCGCACTCAGGCCGACGAGATAGCAGAGTTATAATATTAGCACTTTTTATAAAGTTCAATCATATAGTCAGGAGCTATGACCCAGGGAGGGCCGTAGCTTTTTTTATTTATAGTGTAACATCCTTTGTATATTAGGGGTCAAATAACTCATAACAATAATAAACTACCGTTATCATGAAAAAAGGATTTAATTATATCATAGTGTTTATCGCGATGCTCTCAATAACTGCGGGCGCATCATCTTGTATGTTTCATTGTGTACATGGCTCGGGCCATCAAACCAGCGAAACACGTACTTTGTCGCCTTTCACCAAACTCGATGTATCGGGCGGTTTTAACCTGGTGCTTAAACAGGATAGTTCAACAAAAATTACTATTACTGCGGATGATAACCTGCTTAAATATGTTAAAACCAATGTGGAGGACGGCGTGCTGCACATCTACACTAAAAAGAATATTTGCAACAGCGGCTCTATGACAGTACACGTGGGTATTCGCCAACTGGAAGAGATCAAAGGTACTGGTGCAATTGAGGTTACTGCCGAAGGTAAAATAGTTACAAAGGATGTCGCTTTCCGCACAAGCGGCGCCAGCAAAATAACCCTCGACCTGGATGCTGCTAATGTAACAACAGAAACAACCGGGGCAGGGGAGTTATATCTTACAGGCCAGGCCAGTTCACATCATATTGAAACAAGTGGGGTTGCCAAGGTACACGCCTATGATTTTGTGGTGGGCAATTATTACATCAACACATCAGGAGCAGGTGAGTGCGACATAAATGTATTGCACTCGCTGGAGATCCACAGCAGTGGCGCATCTGAAGTAAAATACAAAGGCAACCCAACAAACGTTACCAATGATAAGTCGGGCGCTTCATCGGTTGAGAAAGTAGATTAGTTATTATACTATATATATTGAAGGCCGGGATCATCTCCCGGCTTTTTTTATTTTGTGAGCATTTGGTTAACTTATAATAAAAACATGTAACTGTTTGAACATAAATGATATAGTTACTTTGAATTGTATGGAAAGTGATTATATTTAGGGAGTTGAAACCTAACCATCAACACTAAAACCTGTCATGAAGAAAATTGGAAAGGGATTGCTATACCTAATTATAGCAGTTGTTTTAATTGCAATTATAGCGGTATCCTACATCACTTTGGCGTTGCCCAATGTTGGTGCGCCAGAGCAGATAACTATTGCTGTAACGCCGCAGAGAGTGCTGCGTGGTAAATACCTGGCTAATCATGTATCACTTTGTATGGATTGCCACTCGCAGCGTGATTGGTCGAAACCTATTGGTGCGATTGAGCCGGATAAGCTGGGCGCAGGTGGCGATAAATTTGATTCGAATGATGATGGTTTGCCCGGCGTAATATACGTGCCCAACATCACCCCACATAATTTAAAAAGCTGGACGGATGGTGAGATCTTCCGCGCCATTACTACCGGTGAACGTAAGGATGGTTCGGCCATATTCCCGCTGATGCCCTGGGATTACTATTCAAAATTGAGCAGGGAAGATCTGTATTCGATAATTGCTTACCTGCGTACTATACAGCCTATAGCAACCAGCCCTTATCCAAAAAGGCAGCTGGATTTTCCGATGAATATTATAGTGAACACCATACCCCGCAAAGCGACATTGGGCGAAATACCTGCGCAAAGCGACACGGTTAAATATGGCGCTTATATAATAAATGAAGCGGCGTGCGGTGGCTGCCATTCGCCGTTAAAAAATGGCACGATCATCCCCGGAATGGATTACGCAGGAGGGCGCGATTTTAAGGTTCGGGGGAAAGATTATTATTCGGCAAATATAACTCCTGACAAGGCCACAGGCATTGGTAATTGGACGCAGGCCGCTTTTGTTAGCCGCTTTAAATCTTTTACCGATTCAGCAAAAGCAACACAAAAAACTCCGCCGGCTATAAGCCCGATGCCCTGGTACGATTACAGCGGGATGAGCGAAACTGACCTGAAGGCTATTTATGCTTATTTAAGATCGATAAAACCGGTTAATCATAAGATAGTGAATTGATGATAATTAGTGCCTTAATTACCGCCCGTTCAAGCGCCTCGCTTGAATGATATCCAATACGAGCGTCCAGGCTCGTCGACCAAACATGAGCGTGGACGCTCATAACTATTTAGGTTCAAGCGTGGACGCTTGAACTGGCGGGTGTGAGGTGTGGGACTGCTTTTCGAATCTTTATTCATTGCCGTTGGCTTCAGCCAACGGTTAAAATCAAATTTCAAAACGGCTTTAGCCCCAAATTAAAGGCTGTGCTTTTAAAGTGATTCTTTGAATTTCTAATTCGCCCTGCTTTCACACTTTACAATTTTTTAATACCTTTGCGCCTCTAAATTTGGTATAGTTATTATGGCATAAATGCTATATAACAAACGATTAACTAAAATAGCCGCAAAAGATGAATATTTCACAGGAAAAAATTGATAACCTGAATGCGATCTTAAAGATCAACCTTAACCCTGAAGATTACCAGCCACGTGTTGATAAAGCTATAAAGGATCAAGCTAAAAAAGCAAAGATCCCTGGATTTCGCCCCGGAATGGTGCCTCCCGCTCACATAAAAAGAATGTACGGAAAGAGCATTTTGGTTGATGAGATCAACAATTTACTGTCAGATACACTGAATAACTACATAAATGAGCAGCAATTAGAGGTTTTGGGTCAGCCATTACCACAAGTTGATCATAGCAAAGAATATAACTGGGATTTTGCCGATAATTTTGAATTTAACTACGAAGTTGGTTTAGCCCCTGCGTTTGATATCGACTTTTCATCAAAAGATAAAATAACCCAATACGTTATTAAAGTTGATGATGAAACTCTGGCATCAAGGATCTCGAATATCCGCAAAAGCTATGGCAAAATGACAAATCCTGACTTATCGGCAGACGATGATGTGCTTTATTCAGAATTAGTTCAACTTTCTCCGGATGGTTCTGTTTTTGAGGATGGGATAAGCAATACAACATCGGTTAGGTTAGACCAGATTCAGGATGCCGGTATTAAGGCAGAACTGATCGGTTTGCAAAAAGGTGCCGAAGTAGTATTTGACATTCAGAAAGCATTTAATAACGATGCAGCTAAGGTTGCTGGTTTATTAAAAATTGAAGAGGATGCAGCCGCTGATCTGAAATCAAAATTCCGCCTTACAGTTAAAAACATTAACCGTTTAGAGGAAAGCGATTTAAATCAGGAGTTCTTTGACAAATTATTTGGTGAAGGTGTAGTAACTACTGAAGAGGAGTTTAAAGCTAAGATTACTGAAGAGCTTGAAACGATGATGCAGCAGGATGCTGAGCGTAAATTACAGGATGAGATCTATCATTACGCCTTAGATAAAGTTGACTTTAACTTGCCTGACGAATTTCTGAAACGCTGGTTAAAAGCCACCAATGAAGAATTGAGCGATGAAGAATTACAGGGTGGTTACAGCGATTTCGCTAAAAACCTGAAATGGACGTTGATCGAAAACAAGATCATCAAGGATCAGAACATCGACATAAAATATGACGAAGTATTTGCCCTTGCAAAACAACGCCTGGCTCAGCAGTTCCAGATGTACAGCCCGCAGCCAATTGCTGAAGAGCAGTTAGCGCAGTACACTGTACAGTACTTACAATCAAAAGAAAATGCCAACAAGATATTTGAAGAATTAAAAGCGCTTAAAGTATTCGATTACATTAAAAGCGTTGTTACTTTAGAAAATAAAGATATTTTGTTTACTGATTTCAGCAAATTAGTAGCAGAGCATAAGCATTAATTATTTTAGTATCAGGTAGCTAGTATCAAGTATCAGGATTGATTTTGATAGCGGCTGCTTAAATAAATACTTTCATCAAGAGCAACTTTTAAGAGTTGCTCTTGATGTTTTATGAGTTTTAATCCTGATACTTGATACCTGCTACCTGCTACTTGATACTCATCCAAATAATTTTACTTTTAAAAAACTTTATGGTTTAAATTTTATTGAAGTAAAAACTATATTAGGGCGATTAAACCCCGCCAATTTACATAACAAGGACAAATAACAAATTATGGACAGTATCGATAAAAACGAATTCAGAAAATACGCTGTTAAACATCACCGTATCAACAGCCTTTACGTAGATAAATATATTACCGGAGTTGCTCACTCAGCATCTCTGCCAACCTCAATGACACCATACATTATTGAGGAACGCCAGCTAAATGTAGCCCAGATGGACGTGTTCTCGCGTTTAATGATGGATCGCATTATTTTCCTGGGCGATGCTATCTATGACCAAAACGCTAACATCATCCAGGCACAATTACTGTTCCTGCAATCAGCCGATGCTAAGCGCGATATTCAGATCTACATTAACTCGCCAGGAGGTTCTGTTTATGCCGGTTTGGGTATTTATGACACTATGCAGTTCATCTCTAATGATGTAGCTACCATCTGTACAGGTATGGCTGCTTCAATGGCTGCTGTATTGCTTTGCGCGGGTACTGCAGGTAAACGTGCCGCGTTGCCGCACTCAAGGGTAATGATCCACCAGCCATCAGGCGGTGCACAAGGCCAGCAATCAGATATTGAGATCACTTATCATGAGATCACTAAGCTGAAAAAAGAACTTTACCAAATCATAGCCGACCATAGCGGCGCGCCATTTGAGAAGGTTTGGGATGCTTCAGACCGTGACCATTGGATGATTGCTGAAGAAGCAAAAGAATTTGGTATGGTTGATGAAATTTTGCGCAGCAACCACACAAAGACAAAATAATTAACAATTAAATAGAATAACTGGTTGGTAATTGAAACAAATTGCAATGTATTTCGTATTCAATTATCAATTAGTTATTTTTGATTAAATAAAAGGAAACAGATGAATAAAAACAGCAAGGAGATCAGGTGCTCATTTTGCGGCGCCGGTAAACAGGACTCCCTGATGCTAATAGCGGGACTTGACGCGCATATTTGCGATAAATGTGTTAACCAGGCCAATGAGATATTAGCTGAAGAGCTGAAAGTGCGTAAGGTAAAAGCTTCTCCTTCAACACCGGGAATATTAAAACCTTCTGAAATTAAAGGTCATCTTGATCAATATGTAATTGGTCAGGACGATGCCAAGAAGATTTTATCGGTAGCTGTATATAACCACTATAAGCGTTTAAACCAGCGTATTGATAAGGATGAGGTAGAGATTGAAAAATCGAACATTATAATGGTAGGTGAAACAGGTACAGGTAAAACTTTACTTGCCAAAACACTTGCCAAAATATTAAATGTGCCTTTCTGCATTTGCGATGCTACTGTATTAACCGAAGCTGGTTATGTAGGTGAGGACGTTGAAAGTATATTAACACGCTTACTGCAATCAGCCGATTATGATGTAACCACTGCCGAAAGAGGTATTGTTTATATTGATGAGGTTGATAAGATTGCCCGTAAGAGCGATAACGCCTCTATAACACGCGATGTAAGCGGTGAAGGTGTACAACAGGCTTTGTTGAAAATATTAGAAGGTACAATGGTTAACGTACCACCACAAGGTGGCCGTAAACACCCTGACCAGAAAATGATCACAGTTAATACCAGCAACATATTATTTATATGCGGTGGTGCTTTTGACGGCATTGAGCGTAAAATAGCTAACCGCCTGCGTACACAAACCGTTGGTTACAAAATTAAACGCGATGATGGTGAGGTTGATCTGAAAAACCTTTACAAATACATCACTCCGCAGGATTTGAAGTCATTTGGTTTGATACCAGAGTTGATCGGTCGTTTACCGGTGTTGACTTACCTTAATCCGTTGGATAAAGAAGCGTTGCATAACATATTAACCGAGCCTAAAAATTCATTACTTAAACAGTACAAAAAACTGTTTGAATATGAAGGTGTAAAACTTGAGTTTGATACCGAAGTATTGGATTTTATTGTTGACAAGGCAATGGAATTTAAACTGGGTGCACGTGGTTTACGCTCGATATGCGAAGCGATAATGATTGACGCGATGTTTGAGTTCCCATCTAAAAAAGATGTAAAAACATTAACCGTAACGTTAGATTACGCACACGAAAAATTCGAGAAATCAGACTTGAAGAAATTGAAGGTAGCTTAATTGCTAAGCATCTTTTTTTGAAATAGTAAAGGCCCGGTGTTTACCGGGCCTTTTTTTGTTGTTAAAGCCGGAAGCTTTAACAATGCCGCACCACGAGTTACGCTGCGCTAAACTCGCGGCAGCAAAAAATCAGATTAGTTTTTCACGTTCAAAAAATTGCTGAATAGTATCAGGGGCGGTCATTAAAAAGGTTTGTATCCCTAATTTTTTTGCCGTTTCCAAATGCTGCGGACTATCATCTATAAATAACGTTTCAGCAGGGTGGAGGTTGTTTTCGTTTAATACCTGCTCAAATATCTCCGGTTCAGGCTTGCGTTTACCGGTTAAGTGAGAGTAGTAAGTTTTTTCAAATAAGCCATCGTTATTATCCATTCCATATTCATCTTTTAGATAACGGTGTACATAATCGTAATGGATAGCGTTGATGTTGCTCAGCAGGAACGTGCGATACTTATCCTTCAATTTTAATAACAACTCATGATTGCCTTGCGGAATACCAACAAAAATAGCGTTCCATGCATCGTCAATCTGTTCATCAGTTAACTCTGGCTTATTAGTTAACTCCCTTATACGCTCCCTGAAGCCCGCAGGGCTTATTTCGCCGCGCTCAAGCAAGTTAAATACAGGGTCCTGGTGTTTGTGTCCATAAAACTCATCGGCGTTGTTAATGCCCAGCTTTTTCCATGCATCCTGTACCTGAATGAAATTAATGTTGAATATTACGTTACCGTAATCGAATATGATATTTTTGATATTCTGCATTTGGTAGTATTAACTGTTATTGCTTACAGCAATTCTACGAAAAATAGGCGCTTCACCTGAAATTTTTAGTAACAGAATAAGATTTAATTTGATTAAAGAGACTATTCAAAGTTGATATGATGCGGCCCGGTAAAGCAAAAAAGGGATTCGCAACTTGCGAATCCCTTTCCAGTGCACCCTAATGGGTGTTTCTCGAACCACTTTGTGAATGATTTAAAACGACTAGCTTCCTTGGCATTTTAATGAGTAGCTTGGTTGGGACTTCATCCGGCGAACTATAACCCGGTCATTCTCAAAACTAAATAATCAATTTGAATCATTACTTTTAACAAATATTATCAATCAATACAGATTATGGAAGCAACTATACCTTGTCTAAAATGTGGTCACTCTTTGGTGGCGTTTAATAAACTTTGGATATAGGTTACAAATTCACCCTCTTTAATTATCCTTTTGAAAGTGATGCTTTCAAAGGCGTAATCGTCTTTGATGGTGTACCACTCGTCACCACCGTTTACCTGATTGATAAAGCACAGGTTTTTAAAATAGAAGCACTGTCCGAGGCACCAGTTACCCTGTACAAAAAGGCATTCCAGTTCTGCGAGTGTCGCGACCTTGCGAGCATATATTTACTGAATGGCGGGTCATTGGCTTCGGCTATCCAAGGATTATCTAATTCGATGGCTTCCCATGTTGCTACAAAATCTTTGGCATCAAAATCATTTTCCATGATATGTATGTGTTGTGATTCTTAAATTGTAAGTGAAATCTTTTGAAACAGCAACCCCGGTCAAAGGGTGCTGTTGTTGGTTTTAGAATGGCAAATCATCATCGTCAGTACCACCCGCTGTTACGGCTGATTTTTTACCCGCTTTTTTTTCATTCGGTGTGTTGTCTGTTTTTGCAGCAGCAGACCCAAAAAGCTTAACATTGTCGACAGAACAAACCAAGTCGGCCTGTACTTTGCCCTCACGGTTTTCCCATGTCTGGGCTTCCACCCATCCTGAAATTTCAACAATTGCGCCTTTGGTGAGGTACACGGCCAAACCGGGGTTAACCCAATAAGAGCAATTAACAAAACTGGTCTTTTCCTTTTTTTCACCTGCTTTAGCTTTGTAGCGTTGGTTCAGGGCTACTGTAAAAATGGTTACTTGTTTGTCGCCTTTAAGGGTTCTTACTTCGGCGTTTGCGGTAATTCTTCCTGTGAATAACATAACTTTTTGTTTAATGAATAAATCTGTTTGGCTTTCCTTATCTCGCTTTGCTTTTCTTGATTATTTTTTAAAAGAAAAAGGGAAAAAGAAAGCCATAGGAAGAGCCGGCTTATAGCCAGAAGGAAACGGAATAGGTCCCGGAGGGTGGGTTGGTAAGGTACGAGGCAAGCCATTATGCCGTAGTCTTTTGGCGCACTCCAAAAAAGAATACGGCAAGACCTTAGCTGCGCTTTTTACCCGTTTCGAATAAAAAATGTAAATAAATCTTCCAATGATCCATAAACCGCCTCAGCGCATCAATAATTGGCAAAGAACCCCCAAAAGAATATTCAGGGTGTGATATCCCAGAAAATTAAAGACCGGAAGTGCTCAAAAACAAGCGAAGCGCTAATTATGTATCAGAGATAGAAAATAATAATTTAGTTGAAGACCAGTAGATAGCCAGGCCAAATCAATTATGCTGAAAACCGGAATTATTTAATGCCACTTGCCTATTATGAGATTTTGATAAAGTCATAATTGGAATTAAATTACGGCCCGAAATTCTTTTTCCTATAATTTTAACCAGTAACTACCTGATTTTCTTAACAATTGTTCAGTGCAGATACCAACTTCTGGTTTTAGTTTTGCAGTGATAATTTAATGATATGAAAAAAGTATTGCTGACCGGAATTACCGGTTTCCTTGGATCACATACTGCTATCCAGCTATTGGAAAAAGATTATAAAGTTATAGGCACGTTACGTGATAAACGCCGTGCAGAAGAAATACGTAACGTCATTGCAAAATATACCGACAAGACAGCAAATTTGGAACTGGCAGAAGCCGATCTTTCCAATACAGGCATCTGGCAACAACTTATTCAGGGGGTTGATTATATACAACACGTCGCGTCGCCCTTTCCGCGGGAAATTCCTAAGGATGAAGATGAACTGATCCTGCCTGCAAAAAATGGTGTCCTAGCCATTATGAAAGCGGCTGCTGCCAACGGTGTAAAACGCGTCGTAATCACCTCATCATCCGGCGCCGTTTTATATGGCAAACCTAAAGGTCAGCAGAGTGGTACATTTGACGAAAGTACATGGACCGATTTATCTGTTAAAGCCGATACCACTCCTTATTTCCGTAGCAAAACTATTGCAGAAAAAGCGGCCTGGGATTTTATCGCCACGGATAAAAGTGGTCTTGAACTAGCAACTGTTCTGCCGGGTGCGATTCTCGGCCCGATATTAGAAGATGACTTTGGGACATCTGCCAACATCGTTTTAAAAATGATGGATGGCAGTATTCCGGCAATCCCCAAGATCGGCCTGGACGTGGTAGATGTGCGTTCGGTGGCAGACCTGTTAGTACGCGCTATGGAAATGCCTGAAGCTGCCAACCAGCGTTATCTGGGCTCAGCCGGTTTCCTCACTTTTCATCAGATAACTGATATACTTCGTAACAAATACCCTGAGCATAAAATCCCTTCTTTAACTTTGCCCGACTGGCTCACGCGTGTTTTTAGCTGGTTTGACAAAACACTGGCCCCGGTATTGCTTGACCTGGGCAGAGAACGGAAAATCAATAATGGAAAGGCCGTGCAGCAGTTACACTGGCAGCCTATTGCTACTAAGGAGGCCGTGCTGTCCTGTGCAGAGAGCTTGCTTTCACTTGGATTGATAAAATGATATGTTAGACGAACTCAAATCAGCATTAGGCTTTGGCGGTGTACTCCACCCAGAAGAGATACAACAGATTGTAGCTGCGTTCAAACCGAGAATATTAAAGGCGGGCGATCATTTCATTCGGCAAAATAAACCCAGCAATGAACTGGCTTTTATCACTGAAGGGGTAATGCGTATTTACATTACTCACGATGATGTTCAGGAAGCCACCAAATATTTCATGCGGATTAATCAATTCAGCATGGATATACGCAGCTTTTATGATCATTCACTCGCTGATGCTAGCGTACAGGCCGTTGTTGAAACAAAACTACTGGTTACCAACAGGTTGGAGTGTCAACGTTTATCCGAAGCGATACCCAAATTGTATATGCTTACAAAAAGCTTGACTGAGGTTACTTTGCTGAATAAAATAAAAGATAACGATTACCTTCACTTCGGTACGGCAAAGCAGAAATACGAAGAATTTCTGCGCCGTTATCCCGATTTAGCTAAAGTGGTTCCTCTTCAGTATATTGCCACCTACCTGCAAATCGCGCCTCAATCGCTTAGTCGATTGCGGAAAAACTATTAGACCAAAAATCTAAAAATATATTACTGGTCGAAAGTTGGTTGTAGGATTTATTGAGCAGTATAAATTGTATTTTTAAATGAAACAAGGAGTAGAAATTAAAAAACGGGCCGAACCCCATTTTTTAAACAACTTTTACCTATAGGCAAGGTCCAGCACACAATTACCATCTCCTGCATCTACGACTCGTTCAATATATTTTGTACAATACCAGCCGGTTTCTTTATTAACCAGAATTATTTCCTGGCCGGTATGTAAACCTTCATCCATTTTACCACTTAGGGTTACCGCTGAAAGCGGGCAGACATTAATAAAAAATATCTTATTGGACATACCACAAAGGTTTTTAAAAATCTAATGATTTAACAAATTACGATCTATGGGTAGGATTTGAGCAGGTATTCTAAATACATATAAATATAAATTCTCCAAATTAGCATAAGCGCATTAGGGATTATAATGGCATCCTTCGACAGAAGATATAGTGAAAAGCCCGACCGAAGGGAATGCCCGAAAGTTATGTAACTTCGTTAAGTGGCGTTCTCCATTTAAAATGCGGCTTCGTTAATCACGCAGAAATCTTTTCATAGTTTCCCTGCAGCGTCAAATGCCCAGTCCACAACTTTACCCAATGAATATAAGATCGAACTCATTCCTTCATCTGTTTGCAGGTCTACATCTGCAAAGTCGTATCCATTATTAAGGGTATGCAAAATAGTGTAATAGATACCGCCAATCAGCAAAGCAGCCACCGCTCTGAAATTAACGCCGGAGTCTTTAAAATGGTCATCGGTTTTTTCCAGTAATTGCTGCCCGATCAATTCCCGTACATTGTGAATACTGCTCATGATTTGGGTTGATCCGGTTAGTTCCATTAAAATCAGGTTCTGCATTTTCGGTTCATGATAGAAATATTTAAACAGATCCTGTAGAATTCCTGTGATCACCGATCGTGCATTTTCTTCGTTGAGTTCTTTTGACAGTGCCTTAAGCTGTTCTTCGAAAAGCATCCAATAGTCGTTTTCAACGATATATGCTTCAATAAGATTTTTCAGGTTCCCGAAATAACGGTAGATCAATTTATGATCTACGCCAGTCTGCCGGACTACTTTACTTATCCGGATACCGCCAAATCCTTCTGATTTTATAATGGTACCAACTGCATCAATAAGTTTACGCTTCGTTTGTTCTCTGTCTTTCATGGAATAAGGCTTAAGTCATTTAACAGTTGAAAATGGTATTTGATCAATACCAATCTGTTCAATTTAAATGTTCAGCCTATCGCAGTTGTACGATATATTGGTATTAATCTATCAGCGTAACATTCTGCTGATATCTTACATCTTCAAATTATTCATTACAATTTTCAGCATTAACGCTTTAAGTATTACCATACTGTCTCAAACCAGCATAATCAGTGCGGCATCTTAATATGTATTTATACAATTAAATGGCGAACAGTTAATTCAATCTAAGTAGAAGCCAGTTATATTGGATTTCAGACTGGTTTAAGATATATTTTTTCCTTAAGCTCCGTCAATTCCCATAACAGTCTGGTTTCTGGTACAAGATGCGCCATATTTAAATTTCGGGCAAATGCTACAATAGCCCCATTTAGCGTTCCAATTTCCGTACGACGTCCTGAGTGGATATCCTGTAAAGTTGAAATAAGCTGCCCATCAGATAAGCGGCTGATCCGAAGCAGGCTTTCCAGGACTTCCTCTTTACCCAATACAATTCCTTTTTCGCTTGCAATTAGCAGACATTCAGTAATAACCCTTTGTGCCAATTCGAGAGCCATAGCATCACGTTGGAAAATTCCGTTATCTGCATCAAGTAAGGGACAAACTGAATTAAAGACAGTGTTGACAATGACTTTTTTCCAGATCACTGGCTGGATGTTTGGTTCTGCTGTAAAACCAAACCAGGATGTGTTAAGGGTTGTTACAAGCTCATTTAACATTATTGCGCTTCCCTTAACCGCGCCTATTGGACAATCAGCTACCGGTTTAAACCGTACATTACCACCTTCCATAACCTGACTTGTAACAAAAAGAACACAGCGATAAATTTCCGGGAAATTGCAGTCAATGAAGGGCTGTTCTACACCGAGGCCGTTCTGAAGCAGAATGACCGGTGATTTTCCTGTTTTACCTTTCAATGAACTGGCCAGGTTTTCATTTCCAAAAGATTTGGAGGTTAAAATAACTATGCCGTCTAATTCTTTAAAATTTGATAACGAACTAATTTCTATCTGAGCCTGTAATGTTTGGTCATCCAGCGCAACGCTTATATTTTGATTAGTACGGGTGCCATCATTCACACTACCGCGCAACAGCGTTACATTTTTTTGGGTCAAATTCAGGAACACTGCCAGTGCCTTGCCGATCGCCCCCGCGCCGATAATGTAAATTTGCTTTCCCATACCTCCAAAATTCGTTTAAATTTGCATACCAGTACAGATACAAAATTGATATTATTTACCATAACAGTTACTTCATGAAAGAATATCGTTACCAGCAGATCGCCGAAGTTTTCGAACACCAAATCCTCAAAGAAATCCTTCAGCCGGGAAATAAGCTTCCTTCGCTGCGTACGATCTGCACGGAAAACGAAGTGAGTTTGAGTACCGCAATAAAAGCCTATTATACACTGGAAAGCAAGTCTTTGATAGAATCCAGACCAAACTCAGGTTATTTTGTCGCCTATGCTCCGAATAAGTTTCCGGGTATACCACAAATCAGTAATCCTTGCCAAAGTGTAAAACCGAAACATATAGATGAACTCTTAGCCATGGTTTATCAAAAATATAACAAGGAACACACCGACCTTTCGTTGGCTATACCTGCAAAGGAATTGCTACCAGTTGCCAAATTAAACAAAGAATTAATAAAGGCCAGCCAATCACTTACGGACAGCGGCACCGCTTACGAAAAAGTTGAGGGAAATGAAAGACTGCGCAGACAAATCGCTAAGCGCTCGACTGTTATTGGAACCCAGCTCAATGTTCAGGACATCATCATTACCGCCGGCTGTGTGGAAGCGATTTCCTATGCGTTACGCGCCACCACAGTACGCGGTGATAACCTGGCAGTAGAAAGCCCGGTATCCTTTGGGATGCTGCAATTGGCACAAGACCTCGGATTGAATGTTATAGAATTACCAACACATCCGCAAACCGGCATCGACTTAGAAGCATTAAAAAAGGCGTTGGAAACACAAGAAATTAATGCCTGCCTGCTCATCAGCAATTTTAGTAATCCGCTGGGAAGTTGCATGCCGGATGAACACAAAAAGGAGGTAGTACGCCTAATTGAAAAGCACCAGGTACCCTTAATCGAAAATGATGTTAACGGAGATGTTTATTTTGGTCCGCAACGTCCGAATACTTGTAAATCGTATGATCAAAGCGGCCTCGTGCTCTGGTGTGGCTCCATATCTAAAACTTTAGCACCCGGTTATCGCGTCGGCTGGATTGAAGCTGGAAAGTTCGCGAATAAAGTAATTCAAATGAAACGCTTTCATGCGATTGCCGGAACGAGTATCACCCAGGAGGCCATTGCCGGTTTTCTTGAAACGGGCCGTTACGATCATCACCTTCGCAAACTTCGCCAAACCTTGCATGCTAATTCCTTGCATTATTCTCAAGCAATCGGTGATTATTTCCCGGATGGGACATTGGCGAGCAGGCCAATGGGTGGCTCAGCACTTTGGGTGGAATTGCCGTTAAAACACTACAGCCTAAACCTTTATGGTAAAGCTGTCCAACAAAACATCAGTTTCGCCCCCGGTGGTATGTTTACGCTACAGGGCCAATATGATAACTGTTTGCGGCTGAATTATGGTGTTGTGTGGAACGATCAAGTAAAACGAAGCCTGAAATTATTAGGCACCCTTGCTAAAGCGTTAGGCTGATATTATCGTACTGCAATCAAATAAAAATGGATATAAAAAATACGTCAATCGGAATTTGGGGAAACAGAATAAAGGATTGGGCTGAAATACAAGAAGCACAAGGAAGATCCGGTTATGACTTTGTTCTTGATAATTTGGAATTTACACCTGCTGATCAATTATTAGATATTGGATGCGGTACAGGATATTTTTGCAACTTGGCAAGCAGCACAGGTGCAAAGGTTACCGGGCTGGATGCAACAGCAACATGTATACAAGAAGCACAACAAAGAGTGCCAGATGCAGCTTTTGTTATCGGAAATATGGAAAAACTCCCCTTTAAAAATAAATCTTTTAACGTTATAACCGGGTTCAATTCCTTCCAATACGCGGCCTCTATAAAAAATGCACTTGCCGAGGCAAAAAGAGTATTGACCGATAACGGAAAATTAGTGGTCTTGACCTGGGCAGAAAAGGAGAAATGCGAGATAGTATCATTTCTACAGGTAGTTAATAAATTTTTACCGCCACCATTGCCTGGAACTAACGGACCATTCTCACTTTCAGAAAATAGACTAATTGAGCAAATTTTATCGGAAGCAGGTTTCACTAAATTAAATATTACCTATTTGGAAACTGCATGGGACTATCCTGATAAAGGAACGGCCTTAAAGGGCTTGCTCTCGTTAGGTGCCGTAGCAAAGGCTATTGAAATACACGGTTTAGATATAATTTCCAAAACTATTTTAAATGCAATGCAACCTTATACACAAACAGACGGCCGCATTATATTCCGTAACCAATGTAGAATTGTTATGGCAAATTCGCTTAAGTAACCTTCCAAACTTGGATTTCAGATCAAATTTTTCGCCCAGCGCCACGTGCAGACGATTTAGTGCGTTTATCAAAAAATGCCTGCTGTAAAATCAACCAACTCTTTTTCGGTAAAATGTTTATCCAATTCCTGTTTTATACCCTCTGTGTCTTCAGAAGGAGAGTTATGGCATCTGTCCAGCGCAAAACCAAAAACTGTTTTACATCAAAAGATTTTGAATGTTTATAACCGTATTTTATCAATTAGAATTTGCGATAATTCCATTCCACTATGTTCGTAGTCTCAGGGGCTAATGTTATTAATAACTTACCTATTCGAATTATGGTTTGTGTTACCTATAAAAATATCAAATCTGTATCCGTTCCCTTTTGTGAAATAGGCCGTTCTTTGCTTTATAAATTACATCATGATGCAAAAGGCAAATTTAATCACCGAAGAAGAAGTATTAAAATTCAGACAGGACACCGGTAGGGAATTAGAAAAAATCCATTTCAATAATGCGGGTTCATCCTTGAATCCTACCGTTGTTGTCGATACGGTCGTCAATTATCTTCGTGAGGAAGCGGTGATTGGCGGTTATGAAGCAGATTTTAAGTATAAACGGGAGTTGGAGTACACTTACGACCTGATTGCAAAACTAATCAATTCCGAACGCGACGAAATTGCCGTTGTTGAAAATGCGAGCACAGCCTGGGGGTTAGCATTCCATGGGATTAAATTCAATAACGGCGACATGATCATTACCTCAGAAATGGAATACATCACGAATTTGATCGGCTTTATTCACCTGAGAAAAACAAAGGGTGTACTGGTTCATGTCATACCCAATGATGAGCAAGGCAATTTCCGGTTGGAGGCGCTGGAAGCCGCTATTACATCCAATACCAAATTAATAGCGATTACCCACATACCTTCTACAGCCGGGGCTGTATTGCCAATAGTTGAAATCGGTAAGATCGCGCGTAAATATGGCATATTATATATGGTTGACGCGTGTCAAACTGTTGGTCAAATACCTATTGATGTTAAGGAAATCGGTTGTGATATCTTGTCTGTAACCGGCCGTAAATATTTAAGAGCACCGCGTGGAACCGGGTTTTTGTTCGTGAAGAAAGACATCCAGGATCAACTGGAACTGCTCTTAGTCGATGGGCATACAGCTGAGTTGACCAACGAAGATAATTATCAGATCCGACCTGATGGCAGGCGGTTTGAGCTGTTCGAAAAAAACCGTGCATTAATTCTCGGATTAGGAAAGGCAGTAGAATACGCGCTATCAATAGGCATCGTGAGAATCTGGCAGCGGATACAAATGTTGGCTGGAGAATTTAGAAGTCAGCTTAAAGCGATTGAAGGAGTAACTATTCATGATACTGGCACCATCCAATGTGGCATTATAACATTTTCCGTAAACGGCTTTACGAGCCAGGATATTAAGGCGAAATTTTCGGAAAAAAATATCAATGTTTCTGTTGGCCTGGCTAAGTCAACATTAATTTATATGAATAAAAACGAACTTGTTGACGTGGTAAGGGCATCGGTACATTATTATAATACGATGGACGAAATCAACATCTTCTGCAAAGAATTGACTGCAATTACGATATAATAATGATCACACGAACCTGGCATGGCAAAACAAGCCTTGAAAATGCGAAATACTACCTGCAATTTTTATTGACCTCGGGCACGAAAGGGTATCTGCAGACTAAGGGAAACTTATCCGTTAAAGTATGGCAACAAAAAGCAAAAGATTGCTGTCATTTCTGGACAATTACCGAATGGGTTGATATTGAAGCTATTAAAGCATTTGCCGGAGCTGATTATGAACAAGCAGTATATTATGCTGAGGACAAAGGTATACTTTTGGGATTTGAAGAAAAGGTCAACCATTATGAAAGCTTTTCTGTATCATGAAAACGAAGCTTGTCTTGAATAATTGGGAAAGGCGGGAACACTTTGAATTTTTCACTCAGTTTGAGGAACCCTTTTACGGCGTTTGCGTAAGTGTAGATTGCACAAAAGCTTACCAGTTCTCAAAGGCAAACAATGTTTCATTTTTCCTTTACTACCTGCACACATGCCTGACTGCGGTCAATGAGATTGAACCATTTAAATATCGTATTGAGGATGATGAAGTGTTTATTTATAATCAAATCAATGCAGGTGCTACGGTTGCACGTGATAATGGAACCTTTGGATTCGGCTACTTTTATTATGATGATTCCTTAGCCGATTTTATCAGGATGGCAAGCGACGAAATTAAACGCGTAAAAAGCACAACAGAATTGGCACGTTCATTAAAAAATGATCTTATCCGCTGCTCTGCTTTGCCATGGTTAGACTTTACTTCCATATCCCATGCGAGAAGTTTTTCTGTTAAAGATAGTTGCCCTAAAATCTCATTCGGCAAAGTTACCGAACGCAATGGCAGGAAAACAATGCCGGTTTCAGTGCATGTCCATCACGCTTTAGTGGATGGCATTCACATTGGCAAATTTGTAGACTGTTTTCAGCAGAACCTGAACGGAAATATTTGATAAGTGATCCTACAATGTGTTCCGTATAAATTTATCGATTCTGTATCTGTTCAATTTGTACAAGTATTCCGAATTTTGTAAATCAAAATCTACTGATGTCCGCTTAATCGATATAATATAACAATAGCCAATAACTAGAGTTTAATATTGATCATACGGACATCAGCTTAATTATATATCTTAATATAAATACTATGATCGCACAAACTTTACCTCCTCCGTATTATGCTGTAATTTTCACATCGCTCCGCACAGAAGGTGATAATGGCTATGGTTCAATGAGCGATGAAATGGACACATTAGCGCAACAACAAGAAGGTTTTTTGGGTGTGGAATCAGCCAGAAATGAGATCGGAATAACTGTTTCCTACTGGCGGTCGTTAGAAGATATCAAAAATTGGAAAGCCAATACAAGGCATTTGCTCGCACAAAAGCAAGGGAGGAACACCTGGTATGAGCATTATAAAGTAAGAATTTGCCTGGTGGAACGGGATTATGAATTTTGAGCCAACATTATATAAATACCTCGCTGAGTAAACTGGCGGGTATGCACCGTTCAGGTTTTGCCTTGAAGTTTGAACAAGTTTCCGGTTACAAACCGCTCAATTATCTTACGTAATGGCGCGCTTCTGTTGCCTGTGAAATACTAAGCAAGAGGTGAAAAATGTATCTGAAATCCCATCGTTTTATCACATCTTTTTGTCAAATTGAAGGATGCCTGACCAATAATATCATGGAGAACTTTAGTAATAATAATATATACACAAAGTTTTCTATTGCTCATGTTCTCTAATTGGGATATTCTCCTTCTCCATTTGAGATACTCCCCATTCCCGCAATTGTTTGATAAAGGGAATCAAGCTTTTACTGGTATTAGTATATTCAACCTTCGGTGGCACTTCATGATAAACTTTTCGTTGCAGTAGTTCGTCACTTTCAAGTTCTCTCAACGTTTGAGTTAACATTTTGGTCGTGATATCATCCATACATCTTTTTAATTCACCAAATCTTAAAACCTCGTGTTTGGAAACATACCATAGAATACGTCCTTTGTACTTACCTCCAATTTTTCTGAAAGCAAAATCGACCGCACAAACTGGTTCATTCAAATGATTTTCTGTCATTAATCAATTTTTAAATCCTGATAATCAACAATAGTTTCTTTTTGGTAGCTAAAGTACAAAAAAGTAGGTACTTGCCAATATTAACCTGATAAAATAGCTTTGCTCAAAATAGAAGAAAATGGATAGAAGGAAGGCGATAAAAATTGCAACGCTGGCAGGAGGTATAACCGCTGTTTCAACTTTGATGAATAATATAAATTATAATAAAGAAGAAATGGAAGACAAAACTAAAATGAGTCCGCTTAGAATCCATTTAGGTGAAATTGATTTTTTAATTTTCTCGGATGGTCAGATGACGTTTGACACGCCGCAGCCTACTTTCGCACCCGCGGTTTCCAAAGCAGAGTTTGAAAAAGAATCAAAAAAACTACATTTAAGAAAAGATGCGATTGACTTAGGATTGAATATTATAGTGATGAAAATCGACAATAGGACAGTTTTGGTCGATGCCGGCATGGGGAAACATTTTGGGGATAATCAGGGGAAACTTTTAGAGAATTTAATCAATGCGGGTATTTCAGCAGATACCGTTACAGATATTCTAATTACCCACGCACATCGGGATCATATTGGGGGTTTAGTTACTAAGGACGGCGTGACTAACTTCCCAAATGCAAAATATCATTTATCTAAGGAAGAATATAGCTTTTGGATGTCAGAAAATCCAGACTTTTCCCATAGCAAAATGAGTACGTTGCAGATCAACGGGACAATTGCTTTCACAAAAAGAATTCTACGATTAATTGATAAAAACATTGTGCTATTTAATTCCGGAGATACATTGTTTTCAGTAATTAAAACGGAGTTAGCTGCGGGCCACACGCCTGGCCATATTATATATTCTATTTCATCAGAAGGTAAATCAATCAAAAATATCGTTGATGTTTTTCATACGACATTAATGGTGTCAGAGCCGGAATGGGGTGTATGTTTGGATGTCAATTTTGAGCAGGGCATTCAAATCCGCAACAAAATTTTGGAAGAATGCTTTGCTAACAACACTTTGGTTATGTCCTCTCATTTACCCTGGCCAGGACTGGGCTATATTGATAAGAGAGATAAATATTACTGGACCCCATTAAACTATTACTTTCCATCTGAAATTCAATTATAAATTTAACCTTCTAACGCAATGAAATACAAAATCCTCGGAAATACCAGTGAAAAAGTTTCCGCTATTGGTTTGGGATGCATGGGAATGTCTCATGCCTATGGAAACAAAGATGATAGTGAAAGTATACAAACCCTATTTAAAGCATTAGATCTGGGAATTAATTTTTGGGACACTGCGGATTTTTATGGTGGTGGTGAAAATGAAAAGCTTATTTCAAAAGTTTTAAAGCAAAATAGAGACAAAATATTTATAGCTACCAAATTCGGATTCAGGTACGACAGAACTTCCGATTCATTTTCTAATCAGGTTGACGGTTCGCCCGAATATATGCGTAAAGCTGTAGAGTTAAGCCTTCAGCGCTTAGAAATTGATTGCATTGACTTATATTACTTACATCGTATAGACCCAAAGGTTCCTATTGAAGAAAGTATAGGTGCTATGAGTGATCTCGTTAAAGAGGGGAAAGTTCGCTATTTGGGTGTTTGTGAAGCATCCTCCCATACCATAGAAAGGGCAAATGCAATTCATCCGATTGCGGCATTGCAAAGTGAATATTCTATATTAACCAGGGACGTAGAAAAAAAAATACTACCAACCATAAGAAGATTTAGTATGTCACTAATTCCATTTTCACCGCTAGGTAGAGGAATGTTAACTGATGATTTTGAGGTATTACAATATAATTCTAATGATTCGCGACTTAAATTGCCCCGGTTTCAGGAAGCTCATCTTGACAATAACAGGGCATTGGTAATAGCACTTTCAGAATTTGCCGGCGAAAAGAAAATCACGGTTCCTCAATTGGCTTTAGCATGGCTGTTATCTCAGGGTGATGATATTATTCCTATACCTGGTACTAAAAAACAAAAGTATATAGAATTAAATGCTATAGCCGCTAATATGGAACTGTCTGAAAGAGACATAAAATCAGTTATCGAAATTGTTAATAAATATCCAAATACGGGAGAGCGTTATGCTTTAAATTCACTAAAATTAACCAACCAATAATAAAATAATTCAATACAAGAATGTGAGGTTGAAGTCTTCTTAAAAACCCAATGTCTGAAATAGTAGTATGATAGCGATATACCCAACATTTACTTATAAGCAAAATCGCTAGGCGATAATCAGCCTGATTGCGGGGTTTTAACGATCATCCAAATCATGACATTGCCATCAAACAAATGAAGGATTTCGGCGGGATGATCTCCATCATATAGCATCCTCATTCAATTTTTTTTAAACTTGCCGAATCACTGGGTGGCATAAAATTGCTGATCAATTATTCAGCAAGTATAATCCATGGCTTGATCCTTAGATCCGGGCGAGATAAGTTTGGAGTAGTTAATGATTTCCTGCATTTAAGCATAGGTGGCGTAGAAGACCTGGAAGAATTATTTAAAGAGTTAAAGCAGGTGTTGAATTAATAAGTAAGATCTTGGATTAAGCCTGCAGGGTAAACCTCACTTTATTTTTTGAAGAGGCTCCGTTCTTCTTGTAGAATTTAATAGCCGGAGCGTTAAAGTCGGGCGTATGCCATTGAACGTTTACGCAATCCTTTTCAATGGCTAGTTTTCTGAGCTTTTCAAGGATGACTGAACCAATTCCAAGGCCACGAAATTGCGAACGAATGTAAAGACAGTCCATATAAATAAAGTAAGCCGCGTCCCATGTAGAATAATCAAAAGTAAAGCTACAGAAACCAATAACCTCCTGATCAATTTCTATTACCCAGCAGTTAAGTTGACTTCCCGTTTCAAAAAGTTCGGTTTTCAGCCGCTCTTTTTTACCAGTGGCTGTAAAATATGCCTTTTCATAAGCCGTATGCTCGCCAATCAACAGCATCAATTTATCCAGGTCGTTTTCTTTTATTTCGCGTATCAGGTAATTACTCATTCGTTGGTTAATTCTTCGTGAAGGTTGTCTACAAAGTCGGTGATATATTTTTTGCCGGCGTCTTCATGCCTGATTGCGGCATAGTGAGTTCTTATCAAACCTTTTGGGCCAATCTTCACTAATTGCAGGTCAGGCGAAGATATAAACGGTTTCAACGCCCAGGCTGGTAGTGTCATGATCCCCATGCCCGATTTAACCATCTCCAAAGCTACTTCCGTAAGTGGTACAGCAATAATTTGTTTGGGCTGAACTTTCTGCTCTTTAAGAAAGTGTTGGTAAACGGTAACCGTTTCCAGGGGATAAGAATGGATAATGAGCGTTTGCGTGGCGAAATCAATGGGTGTAAGATATTTTTTCTGCGCCAAAGGGCTATCCTTATGTACAATGGCGATAACCTCGTCCCTAAAAAGTTCAATATATTTTATGCTTTTATCAATTCCCGGATCAGAAGTGATACCGATATCCAATTCGTTCTGAAGCAGTTTCTCTAACGGTTTGTGAGTGGCCTCAATCACAATTTTCACCTCAAGCTTCGGGTATAAAACCCTCATCTTTGTCAAAAAAGACGGTAGCCAGTGATAGCTGGTATAGCATTCTGTACTTAACCTGATAGAGCCAACGTGGCCACCGCGCATATCGTTCACTTTTTCCATCGCTGTATTTAATTCCCCTAAAATAACAACGGCTGTGTCATAAAGAATTTTTCCCTCCTCAGTTAATAGCCACTGGTTTTTTGTCCGATAAAATATTTTAACACCAATGCGTTCCTCAATATCTCTCAATTGATGACTGACCGCCGACTGTGTAAGGAACAGTTTGTCGAGAGATTTGGTAATGCCCTTCTCTTCTGCAATTGTCTTAATCAAATTAAGATGCCTTATTTCCATAACTCAAAATTAGATAATAATAAGCAGTCGTTGATATGAATATTCCACATAAGCACTTGCTGTATAATTCATTAGCGTTTACCTATTACGGGATATAATTTAGCAAAAAAACAAATAATATGGAATCAGCAATTCAACATTATCAAAACAAGTTAACATTTGAGATGGATCCCTCAGATCTTTTCGATGCCCTGGAGGCAAAACAAAATGTGGTGGTGATCGACGCCCGTAAGGAATTTGCCTTTGTGAGAGAGCGTATCCCCGGCTCAATCAGCCTCCCGCACCGCGCTATGTCCGTCGAATCAACTGCTCATTTCGATAAAGAAGCTATATATGTTACCTATTGTGACGGTATCGGCTGTAATGCCTCAACAAGAGGAGCATTAAATATGGCCCGATTAGGTTTCAATGTTCGCGAATTGATTGGAGGCATTGAATGGTGGAAATTTGATGGTTACGCGACCGAGGGAACAAGCCAAACAGCAGGTCTTCAGATAGAATGCGCCTGCTAACACCAAACAAGTATGAAAAGTAGTAAAACTTTTCATACTTGCTTTTCGATTTTTTTGGGATGTTATTCAACTAATGGTAATACGGGTACGTCCTCCAAGCTGTAATAAACGGAAATTCCTAATTCACCTGCTTTCCTAACATCTTCGTCAGCGCCTTTTGACACACCCTCTAACCTTAAAATAGCATCGCATTTTTGAAGTAACCGGTGTGCTACAGGGTATTGGATTTGTTCCCATGCTAAATCGCCTGGTTTAGTAGATCCAGCTAATTTTATTAAAGGTAACGCGACCCATTCTCCAATCATAGGGATGTATCCTTTTTTAAATAGCGGTAAGGCGACCGATTCAAGATAATTGAGATTTGCCTGCATTAAGTCAGCATCGTCATTAGTGCCGCTTCTGTACGGTCCTGCAATAAGTATTAGCATAATTTTGTAATTAATATTCTTTTCAAATCAATAATTATTTAAGCCAGCAAGTAGACTTATATTGTTAACCATATTTGTTACCTTATTTTACGAACTGATTCGTTTGTTCATTTAGATCCTGATAAATAGCCCGATAGGCATTAGCGCCAAGACTTACCCGTTTAACACCTAAGTTTGATAAAACATCCAGCGAGGGCGAACTGGCCGACTTCAATACATTCAATGGTAGTGTTGTGGATGAGACAAGTTGGTTTATATCCTGAACTTTGATGGCTCCAGGAACAAATATCCCATGGATACCACATTGTTGATATAACTTTATCCGGCTAATTGCTTCTGCAAGAGGGTTAACAGCATTAACTTCAAAAGGGTCAACCCTGGCATTTATAAATACCTGGATATTCTTTTTTTCCATGTTCTCAGCAATTTTGCTAAGCATGTCGAAAGATAAATTCTGGGGTTTTAAATGTCCGTTAACTGAGTCTTCGATGTTAATGCCTACTACTCCTAAATCAACTAAAGATTCTATATTGCTGATTATCTCTTCAGCAGATTTCCCGTGCCCTGCCTCAATATCGACAGATAAAGGAATAGATATACTTTTTATTATTCTGTTCACTATGTAAAGCAGTTCAGTAAATGGAATTCCTTCACCATCCGGATAGCCTAAAGAATCAGAAATAGCAAAGCTTGATGTTCCTATTGCGTCAAATCCACTTTGCTCATAGATTTGCGCACTTTTCACATTCCAGACATTTCCTAATAAGAATGCTTTTGGCTGGTGGTGAAGACCGTAAAATTTCTCAAAATTATTCATAAAATTATTTACGTATTTATTAATATATAAATCAAATAACTAAATGCAAATTTCAACAATTATGAAAAAACAGCGTAGATACACATTAACTATAAATGACCATAACAGTTCCGGTCTTGACAGGTCTTAATAATGCTCTTCTCAACAAAACCTTCATAATCAGAAAAAATCAAAATATATTTAAGAAGATAGATCTGAAATGTTCGGCTTGTTAACCAGCAAGTCTTTAGACAGCACCATATGTAGCAGTGGAAAAGCTTCGCCTTGATCATCAGTTTCCGTACGGCTGGCAACCTTAAAACCAAAATGCTCATAAAAACCTCGGGCTTTCGAGTTCTGCTCATTCACATCTACCTTGGAGATCCTCTTTACATTAATAGCATAAAGTATTAATGCCTTCCCTGCCCCGGTGCCGATCACAGCCGGGTCTAAAAACAGCATATCTAAGCTATCGCCGGCTACGCCCGCGAACCCCACTATTTCACCAGAAATATTCCGTGTACAGAAGATGTCTGACTTTTGAAAAAGCTGCTGCTCTATAATTGTTGATTTAAAAAAAAGAATTTTTTCCTCTGATAAAAAATGATGAGTGGCCCGGACAGAGTTTTCCCAAAGGTGTAAAAGTCGTCCAAAGTCTTCCGCATTAGGAATAGTTATGGTATAAGTTATTGATGACATGGCTACAAACTAATATTACCCTAAGAAAAATCGGTTATTAAATGCAAATTTTAATAATTGGAAAAGAGAATACCAGGTACACTTTTTATATAAATAACCATAACAGTTCATCCGTCATGCATTTCAATCTGTTATGCCAAAATGATTACAAATTGTATACCCTTCCTTAAGAAGGTAATGGCGAATTTTGATATATAAAGGATTATCATTTTATCTGGATAAATTCAATTATCTGTAATTGAGGCAATACCGAAACTTAATGCGCAGAGCGTGGGCATACCGAAAAAGTCATCATAAAAAACATCCTGAACGTTATCTCCAAAAATAACGGCCTATGCCAAATGACTTTGTCAAACAACTAAATAATATTTAAAAGCACGATAATGATGAACCAAAATAAATTTGAGACAATTGCCTACGTAACTGACATTCATTTAGGCCAGCAATTGCAAATGGACAGCGAACTCGGTGATGGCAAAATGACTTATATCAGCAACCCTGATGAACATAAACATAATTTCGTTTTAATTCTTGAGGACATCAAAATGCGCGGAATCAAGGAAATTATTTTTGGAGGTGACATTGGAACTAAGGATGCCAATTCATGTTTTTTTGAAAAAATCAAAGAATACCATTTTAAGTTATTTATGGTGCTTGGCAATCACGATACGTTTGCTACGGTCAGTCAGTATTATAACAATGGCTTAACTAATGAAACGAATGAAATGATGTACAGCCTGGACAAAGATTATTTCAAGTATATCATATTGGATTCTTCGACGAATAAAGTAAGTAAGGCCCAGCTTAATTGGTTAAAAAAACAATTGAAAACTCAAAAAAAGGTTTTATTATTTATACATCATCCTGTTCTGGAAATCAATACCCCTTTGGATAAGATTGGAGCCGCTTTAAAAGGAAGGTATGAGTTGAAACAGATATTAATTAATTCAAAAACCGACATCACTATTTTTTGCGGGCATTACCATATGGCAGATGAAGCGACCGAAAAAAACATCAAGCAGATCACAACTATTGCCTCGTCTTATCAGATTATTAAAAAATCAACAAAAATTGAAACAGATCAGCATACATTCGGATACACCATAATTCACATTGATGGCGAATCAATAAAGACAAGCGCTATTCTGTTAAAGAGTAGTTTGCCTGACTTTTAAATTGGCAGGTATTCAGTTTTAGAATAATTTACTTTGTTTTATCCATGATCAAATCTTTTTCCGATCTAATGAGCCAAATACCAACCCCTAAATTGAATATACATAGCGCAGCAACAAGGCCTAGTACAAGTTTGAAAGCAAACAGGTAATCATTAATTGACTGGGAGTTACCCAATATCATGAAGAATAATGTTCCAAGGATAGCTATTCCAGAAGTTGATCCTAATTGGAGTACTGCGGAAGCAAGACCTGACGCAAGTCCGACGTTTTTTTGATCAACATAAGATAACGATATTCTGATAATCGACGGGTTCGAGATACCTTGCCCTCCTCCCGCTATAAACAGTCCTATCCGGAACAATAAACCTATGTCAGCTCTGCTGGAAAGGCTGATAATAATCAGGCTAAAGCCTATGATATAAGTCGCCATTCCAAAAGCCAGCATTTGCCTGCCCTGGTTTTTGACCAGCAAGTTAATTACAATAGGGAAAATGAAATAACCGATGCCGTATGGGATTATTGACCAACCCGTTTGTATTACAGATAAATTCATGCCTTTTTCCAGGTAAATAGGAAATACAAAGAAAAGGATAGAGCAGAAGTAGTACAGGTAACCGGTAAGCAATATCAAACTATATTTCCGGTTATTAAAAAGGTTGAAATCTACCAATGGAAGCCTTCCTTTGTCTCTTAACCTGTTTTCATACAATTGAAACCATTTAAAGAAAAGTATTCCTAATGCAAAAGCTAAAAATACCGGCCATTTCCAGTGGAACGATGGTCCTTCGATCATAGGCACAACCAACAAAAACAATGATAATGAAAGTAATAAAATACCAAAACCATCGATTACATTATGTTTTTTAACTTTCTCCGGACTGATGTCGTCAGGTGGTAACAAATAAATTGCCGGCAACAGCGCCAATAGCCCGATTGGCAAATTGACTAAAAAGATTGTTCGCCATCCTAAACCAAAGATGTTCCAGTGAATTAACAAGGCGCCGCCTAGCTGGCCTAATATCGCACCTAATCCATAAATCATACCATAAAGGCCCATTACAGCACCTTGTTTTTCCGATGGATATATCATTCTGATTAATGCAATTACCTGTGGCCCAAGGATCGAGGCAGCTATACCTTGTAAAATCCGGGCGATTAGAATTGTATTACCATCTGTTGCAAATGCGCATCCCAGTGAGGAAACTGTAAATAAGGAAAGCCCTAATATGAAAATCTTTTTACGCCCGAACATATCACCTAATCGCCCTCCTGTAATTACAAAAATGGCATAGGGTGCCGCGTAACCGGCGATAACCAATTGCGCCTGACCAACTGAAAGACTTAAAGATTGTTTTATTGATGGAATGCCAACATTGACTATAAAAAAGTCAAGTGGTGGTAATAAGCCCCCGACAAGCAAGATAATGAGTATTGGCGTGTAATTTTTGACCGTTTTTACCATGGGTTCATTTTAATAAATAGCTAAGTGTGGTGGCTTTTACAAGCATATATTGAGTAATTGAAATTATTTGCCGGATTTGTCAAATCCGAAAATGAAAAAGCTGAGCAATGCCAGAATCCAAACGCCAATTCCGCCATATAACATAATGTTTTCAAAACCCCGGTTTAAAGCCTCATGCACAATATTTCCTGATGGATCGAGATTAGACAATTGAGGAAAATTATGTTTAAGCGTGGAGATATTAATTGATGTGATTTTTTCTGCTAAAGAACTGAAGGAGAATTCTCCTCTGACTGGGAGATTCCGTTTCAAATAAGACGTAATTCCTTCCTGTAGCAAAAAAACCATAAATGCGATGTTGATGGCCAATGTGATTAACCGGGCGCTCATATCGATGCCCGAAGCCATTCCTGCCCGGTTAACGGGCACAGAACCCGTGGTCGTGTTGGTAACTGGTGTGTTTGTTAAGCCGAGGCCGATGCCTGCTAATAATGAACCGGGAAGCATCGTTAGCCAACTGGGATTTTGAATACTACTGCCAAATTTCATCGAAATAAAACCCAGGCCGATAATGAAAAGACCTGAAGGTATAATTATTCGTGGTTGGTATTTAAGCGAAAGTCGCTCTGCTACTGGCGGAATCAATAAGGTTGGTAGCGTGTATGCCAATAGAGAAATACCGGCATTTACAATGTTGTAGACTAAATAGATTTGAAAATATATAGGAAGATATATCATCAATGGCCAGAAACTAAAGTTCATTCCGATAGATCCGAGTATTGCGCCGGAAAAATTCCAGATTTTAAATACAGAAAAGTCAAACATCGGATTTTCGCTGCGTCTTTCTACAATTAGAAAGAGAACAAAACTTATCGCAGACACTGAAATAATAAGAAGTCCGACCAGGCTTGTAAAACCTAAGTCCCCACCTTGCATAATATAGAATGTTAAGCCAAAAACAGCCACAGATAGTGTTAGTATACCCGGCAAATCCAGCTTTTTGGCATCCGGATCACTAGATTCTCGCACACTGAAAATAACCAGGAGCAGTGCAACAACAGTTAATGCAGCATGAACCCAAAAAACCCACTGCCAATTAGCCAGAGATACAATAGCACCACCGATTATAGGTCCGAAACCAAGACCTGTTCCAAATACAATCCCCCAAACCGCAAACGCTCTACTACGCTCTTTTTTGTACTGAAATTGTGATGACAGAATGGCTATCTGGCAAATCAACATTGCACCTCCGCTCATTCCTTGCAGAAATCTTCCTGTAATTAGCATTGCGGGGCTTAAAGCCAATCCACAAAGTAGGGAAGTAAGACCAAAAGCTACGAGCGTGATGATGAATATAAACTTTCTGCCGAATTTGTCAGCAAGTGTTCCAGCAGCCATCAAAACAGTTGTACATGCTAATGTATAGGCGTTCATAATCCATTGCATATCTTTCAGATTTCCCTGTAAAACTTTTTCGAGTGTAGGCAGGATTACCGGCACGCTCGATATTTCAAGCCCAAACATTAATGCAGCAATACATATTGCTGTTAAAGCGATACTGCCATTGTCAAAAAATTTCCCGGATTTCATTTCGAATTTATTTTTTAACAAAATTATACCGAAATACTTTCATTCTCCGGTACATTTCAATGATAAACAGGTATCTTTACATTATGTCAAATGGGAATTTTTATAAATCTTTTGAAGTTTTGTATAGAAAGGCAACAGATTGTCCGATCAAAAATTTTCAGGCGGCTTGCTTTCAGATGGTTTATGTTATCTCAGGAAACGGATTTCTTATTATCAACGGGAATAGATTGGCTTATCGTCAGGCAAACCTGATGTTGCTGAATTCAAAGGACGATCACAGTTTTGATATTGCTTCCCCTACAGAGTTTCTTTTGATCCGCTTTAACAGGGAATATTTAAAAGAACATAAATGGAAAAGCATAGATCATTTGGAAACGCTTTTACACTACTCTACGCATCTTTCAGGCTGTGTGATCAATAATACAGGAGATAGCCTGCTTGTTAAGTCGATAGTCAATTCTATACAGTTAGGGATTAGTAATGTCAATGATTATAATGAAGACCTGCTTTCACATTTTATTAATGCGTTGATTGTGATTGCAGCAAGAAATATTATCAAACTGAAACCTGAAAATATTCAGCTAAACGCTGACCAGCGCCTGCTTGACATTATCGATTACATTCAAACCAATATTTATTTTCCTGAAAAAATAAAAGCGGCTACAATCAGCCAAGTATTTTCGATTTCGGAAACATATCTTGGAAGCTATTTTAAAAAACAATGTGGTGAAACTATCCAGCACTTTATTTCGAAATATAAGCTGAGGCTTATAGAACATCGCCTTCGGTTTAGCAGTATGCGGATAAATGAGATAGTAAGCGAGTTTGCCTTTTCAGACGAAAGTCATCTAAATAAGTTTTTTAAAAAGCATAGACAGATGAGTTTAACGGCTTTCAAAAAGCATATAAAGAGTCACGAAAATCCTAAACTATATTTATCTCCACATTTTGAACAAGTTATAAATGCATAACTGTTATAAATCTAATTCATAAAACATGGTGTTAGTGCGCATGCGCGGAAAATAAGTCGGGAGATCTGCAGAAGCTATAGACGTAAATTTATTACGTTCATAAAACCGGTGGGCAGCTTTTAACTGATGAGTAGTGCCTAAATATAGATGCATAATTCCCTTGTCTTTGCAATATTGGATCAAAGTATCAAGCAATTGTTGAGCAATTCCCAGTTCCTTACCCCGATACTCCTTTTTAACAAACATTTTACGGATACAACCTGAATTATACCCACAATTAATCAGTGCGATAGTACCGATCAGATTTTCATTAACAAAGACACCCCAGAAGTTCCCTCCGCCTTGATGGTAATACGTTTCGACATCTTGCAAATCAGGTTGCTGATCTAACGTGATGGGTAAATGAAATTCATTTTTCTGAATATCTAAGATCAGGTCTATTATCTGATGGGAATATTCGTTGTAAATGGATTTAATGAGGAAGATCTCCTGAGACATAATTAAAATACTGAATCATCGGAATTAATTAAAGATTATATGTAGAAATTTATATTAAATATTCACCCTGTCGCCATGCGCTTTAGGTTCTGAAATAACCAAGAATTGCAGATCTTCTGAGCCGTTATTAAATATGTGGTGTTTAGTCCCTTTGGCCAAATGAATGGATTGGCCGACTCCAACCAGTTGTTCAATACCATCTACTATAAATTTAGCATTTCCTGAAAGTATATAAAACACTTGCTGTGCCCGATGATGATAATGCAACTGTTCACTTGTGCCTGGCGGCATGCGTTCCTGGATTAGGCTGAGGCTATCAGATTTTAACAGGTGCCAGCCATCACAGTTTTCTCCCCAATTATAGTGTTCAGCGTTATCAATGGATGTTATCATATCAAAATATCTTTATGTCTGCTCTTCGGCATTGTTGCCTGGCTGGATTTAAAAAATTTGTTTGACAAATGTCTCTAATTCTGAAACCCCAAAACAGATACAAAAATTGAATCTTTAACCATAACAGATTAGTCTGGTATTCTATGAACCGCCAGGCATTGTTTTTCCAATATTTAAATATGCACTATGTAACAAAGAAATTTAGCAACAAACTGTTACGCTGATAAATTCAGAAAGTGTATCTGTTCTGCTATTCTTAGTTTGCTGATGTTTGTTGGTAAGCAAATTGTTATGTCAGGTAATTATACGAATTACAGATGGTGGGCGCTTGTCCTCATATCTTCAGGTGTTTTTTTATCAGTTATTGATATTTTCATTGTTAATGTAGCAATTCCGTCAATTAAGGAAGGAATTCGTGCAACTGATGGTGACAGTCAGCTTTTTATCGCATTGTATCTGATAGGTTATGCCTCCTTCCTGATCACCGGCGGTCGAATGGGGGATCATTTCGGCAGAAAAAAAGTTTTTACCATCGCGATGTTGCTTTTCACCACGGCTTCTGTTTTCTGTGGGATAGCACAAACTCCTTTTCAATTAATTACCGCCAGGTTTATCCAGGGTATTGGTGCTGCGTTCATGGTTCCGCAAGGCATTGCCTTAATTCAGATCTTATTTCCGGAACATGAAGTCAGAGTCAAAGCTTTAGGGATTTACGGCAGTATTGCGGGTGTGGCCTCTGTTATCGGAATGTTTTTAGGTGGCCTGCTGCCCGATTTGACTTTTATAATTCCCGGGTGGCGGTTGATCTTTCTGATCAACCTTCCTGTTGGTTTGCTGGCTGTAGTATTGTCAGCTAAATTTTTAAAAGAGAGTGAACTGATAAGGGCCGTTAAATTTGATTACTCCGGTATCGCTATCTTGACAGTAGCCCTTATCAGCCTAACCATTCCACTTATTCGCGGGCGAGAGCTGGGTTGGCCATTATGGAGTATATTGCTGATTTTGGGCGCTCTTTTAATGATTTGGATCTTCGTTAAAGACCAGCAGAAAAAATTGGCATCCGGCAATGAACCGCTGATCAATGTAAAACTATTCAGCTACAAGGACTTTAATATTGGCCTTCTGGCTGTTTTCTTTTATTACATGGTACAGGAGTCCTATTTCTTTGTCAATACCGTATTAATGCAGACAGGGATGCACTTTGGGAGTTCCAGAACCGGGATTTTCTTTGCTTGCCAGGGTATTGGTTATGTGGTTGCTTCTCTTTTATCAATCCATTTCGTAGGTGTTTTTGGTAAGAAGGTACTTCAGGTTGGAATTGTGATCATGATTGTTGCGCTTGTGTTTCACATCCTTGTGTTAGAAAGCAAGCCGGTTAATCAAGTCGTACTAATGGCTGTTTTATTTTTTTATGGCTTGGGTTGCGGATCAGTATTGCCGTCTTTGCTTACCATTACCTTGAGAAATATTCCCACTCATTTTGCCGGAGCTGCATCGGGGACCTATTCCACTGTACAGCAAACCGCGATTGCCATAGGTGTTGGCGTGGTTGTCGGTTTATTTTTTAATGAAATATCAGGCAGCAAAACTTTATTGAATTATCTCCATGCTTATCGAATTGCGACGGGCTGTAACATTATCTTCCTGATAGCTGTAGCATTTTTTCTTTGGTTGATGCCGAAAGAAAGAGCAAATCAATAATTAATATTCAACTTAAACTAAACTTATATGATTCATCCTAAAGCAAAGATTCATCCATCAGCAATTATTGACGGCGACGTAGAAATCGGGGCCGGCACTTTCGTAGCCGCAGGGGCAATAATCTCCGCCCTGGGTGGCAAAATCACCATCGGCGAACGGGTGGTGATTATGGAAAACGCGATCATTCGCAGTTCCAAACATTTCAATTGCATTATTGGCGATCATTGCTTAATCGGGCCTAAAGCAAGTGTAACCGGAGCAACAATTGAGAATGCCTGCTTTATTGCAACAGGTGCAACGATCTTTCATGGTTCATACTTACAAGGCGGGACTGTTTTGGCCGTTAATGGTATCATTCACATCGGTACGCATTGCCCTGCCAACACCTTTATACCAATTAATCACATTGGATTCGGGAACCCAGCCAAAATTTATGCGCCAACCGAAATACAAGAATTTCATGCCGATCTAAAGAAGGTCGGCTTTGCAAAATATGTTTACGGCATTGATACCACAGGACTTACAAACACCGAGGTATATACGCAGCTGACGGACAAATATTTAAGTTTCCTGGGATAACCACATCAGTAATTAGCATCGGGCACCCACTCAAAGCCCGTTGCTTTTTGCTTTACGCGTCCCAGTCCCGGCCATGGTAAATGATAAGCCAGCGCGTGTCCGTTATTTTCAGCCAGTTCTTTAAATATTTTCCGCCTGGTTATTACAGCTTGTTCAAAATCCGTGTCAAATGAAAATCCCCATTCCGGATGGGCAAACAAAAGCAAATCGGAGTGGGCAATATCAGCGATATGTAAGAGCTTTTCATCACCGGAAAATATATTTACCACCATATGCCCTGGAGTATGCCCAGGCGCGGCTAATAATTCAATACAATCAAATAATACGTCTCCCGGTTCAATGAAGCTGACCTGATCATGGACAAGATTAAGGATATGCTTTATCCCAAGGACTAGTCCGGAAGTTAAAAGTATATCGTTTTTCATGGGGCTTTTTGTAAAATCCGGTTTCTCTCCTGTCCAGAAATCAAATTCGGCTTTTGCCATGTAAATTCTGGCATTAGGAAACACTAGCGTGTCGTCGCGATCCGTCAGCCCACCAATATGATCACGGTGAGCATGCGTCAGGATAATATCAGTAACATTACCTGCTTCAAATCCGGCTTCGCCTAATGCCTGCAAAAGTTTTCCTCCGGTAGATTCAATATGTCCCAGGCCGCTGTCAATCATTATCAATTGTTCATTCTTCCTGATGAGAAGGATATGTAAACCCAGATCGACAAAATCTAATGGCAGAAAATTTTCGGCCAGCACTTTTTTTACGACATGCTCTTCCATAAATGGTGCAAATATGGGATGTGCCGGCTGCATTGTCGTAAACCCGTCACTCACTATAGTTAATTCCAGATCCCCAAGTTGGAAACGTTTAAAAGGATGTTTAATAATGGCTTTCATGAATAAAATAATGTGGATATGATTCTGATTATTTGATGTAAATTATCTCAGTTAACAATTTAGAAGCCTGTGTCCAATCTTGCTAACAAGCAATGTCCCAATTATGTAGACAAAATAACTTTTATTTAGAGGGCCATACTTTCTATACTGTTTGCTTTATTGTTATTGAAACACAAAGAACCCATATCCGCATCCATAAAACATGGAAATGGGTTTTTGCCGTGGTATTTTTACTTGGTAAATTACTTTTGAGGTTCGCGATTTTTTTTATCTGGAGAAACCTCAGGCACAACAGCAGATACAGAAGCTTAAGACCGAGTTAAGGACGCATAAATCGCCTTATGAACTTAATTCTTTCTTCATACACAAACAACTTTCTATACCGGCATAGTTACCGAAATTAGGTATCCGTTGGTAACCTTTTTTGTAATACAAAGCGTGTGCGTTAGTTAATTTTGAGGCTGACTCAAGTACCATCGTAGTAAAGCCTATTTCCTTTGCCCAGTTTTCAAGCTCGCTTAATACTGCGGAGGCAATTCCTTTGCCGCGGACTTCCGGATTAACATACATCCGTTTTATTTCGACAGAATTTTCGTTGAACTTTTTGAAACAACCACAGCCCACAGGGTTGCCGTCATAATAAGCTACAATAGCAGTATTTATAGGGTCGAGAATATTTTGGGGCGCGAAAAAGGCGTCCTCATCGCCATTTACTTCTGTAAGCAAAGCGTCTAAATGGCTTACCAAATATTTAAAATCAGGGTTGCTATTGTTGGTTCTTTTAAGAATAAGTTGATCGGGTTGCATGGTGTAAAATGTATAAAGTAGTTTTAAATTAATAGAAGTCTAAATTGCCGGAATAGATAAAAAGCTTTTTGTATAATCCTGTTTACTTTTTTCAAAGATCTCACAGGTAACCGGTGTAACGATTAAAATGATCGGCTGATAAGCCTATGCACTCCAGTAATTTTATCTCAATTTTACAGTTTATGAGTTGTGGCCAAACTTGCCAACTGGCAAATACCCCAGTTATGTAAACAAGAAAAATTTTTTAGACAAGCGATTTTTTATAATGGTTCAGCCAGATATGCAGATAAAACCGGATCAAAAAGACTTTGGGAGACTTTAGTAACATGGCCACTAACCTGAATTTCGCCCAGGTATCCTTTATCGTCTTTAACTTCTACAAAAAGCTGACTGGGCCTTCCAAGGTTTTCGCCCTGATTGATTTTTATCAGCCTGTTTGTTTGCTCAAAACCATGCTTTACCAGGTAGGCGCCTGCCGGACCGGCAAGGCTGCCAGTCGCAATATCTTCCACTTGCCCCATATTGTCCGTACTTCTGATCCGCCTGGAAGGGATTTCAAGGATTCCCAGAAAATGTGCACCATACGCACTAATTTTCTCACCAAAATCTTCAACCCTGATTTTAGCGTTAAAGCCATTTTTTTGCAATGGAATAATGAGGTATGGCAAACCCGTAGATACAACTGCCGGTGTTAAACCGGGATACAGATCTCCTTCAGTCAGGCCTACGCTATCTAAAAGCCAGGCAGTTTCTTCTTTATCTAATATCTTTCCAAATTCAGCAGTACCCTGGTTCATTGAAGCGTGATAAGATCGTTCGTGCCTGACCACAGATACGGTCAGATGCCTTTCATTTAACATGAATGTCCATTCAGACTTCTCCTCACTTGTACGGTGAAGATCATGCAGTATGGCTGCCGCGCCCAGAATAGGATGACCTGCGAAATCCAGTTCTTCTTCACAGGTGAAAATATTGGCGCGGACGCTGTTTTCATCTACTCTTTGAAGAAAGATACTTTCAAACTGACGCATTTCCTGCGTTAATTTGAGCATAGTAGGTTTATTGAGTCCTTCAGCTTCGGTAAAAATTATCAGACCATTTCCGCTTAGGGGAATAGCTGTAAATACATCCACATGGTAATATGGAATTGCTTTCATAGTCGTTTGTTATTTTTAATCAATTAAATCCGGCAACTGCTGCAATTTCAATTTGCGCCTGACGTGGCAATTCCTTGACAGCGATACAAACTCTTGCCGGAAACTTTTTGTCAAAATACATCCGGTAAACCTGGTTCAATTCTGCATAATTGTCCATGCCGGTAAGGTAAATGGTGACATTGACCAGATCTTTATAATGCAGCCTGCTTTTACGCAAAACATTCCCAAGGTTGTCCATCACCTGTTTTGCCTGCGCTGCAAAACCGCCTTTCACCAGTTCTCCGGTTTGGTCTATGCCTATCTGACCGGAGATATAAAGCGCATCGCCGGAAATGTAAGCGTCTGGAAACGGCAAACCGTTCTTATCAGGTACAGCCACCACGTTGCTATTCTTTTGCTGCTGTATTTCTGTACCCTTTCTATCAATCTGAACCCAGTATTCGACAATTTTCCCATTAGATACTCTGTAAACAGCACTTCCGATCTCCGTTACTGGTAATCCGCTTGCCTTGTATTCATCTACATCACCAGTCTGGTTCCCGGTTTGTTTCCAGCGGGCATAAACTTTGTCACCGCTGGCAATAAGTTCCGTTATTTCAAACTGGTAATGTCCATAAGCCTGTATGAACTCTTTAACATATTGAGCATAATTATCGGGGCTCCTGTTAAGGGTTTCCGGATTTTCGGCATTAAGCTGATGTGCTTTTACCGAGTCTGCCATAAATTCGGATGCTCTTTCGGGAGATCTTCCGGATCGGACGATTTCAAGGAACTCTCTGACTGTTTTTTCTGCTGTTGTTGAATTTTTCATAGTTGTGTTTTGTGCGCTACTGCTTAAAACTATTGCCCATAAGAGAAGAAAACTAAGGATGGAATATTTCATGACGTGAGGTTGAATTAACCTTACAAACTTGAGCAAATGTCAATTTACATAACAGATACAGTATTTAAATATTTTACGGTAACAGATTGGATGAATGAATGGAGTTGTCAATTACTATTAGAGTTGAAAAAAAACTATAATTTTGTATCAGTTACTCTAAAACTAAAAATGGCCCGACCAAGGATACATAATGAAGATGAAGTGGTTGAAAAAGCACTTACCGTATTTTGGAAAAAGGGCTTTTCAGAAACGTCATCACGGGACTTAATCGCGGCTACAGGAATTAGTAATGGCAGCCTTTTTAACACTTTTGGCGACAAAGCTAAATTATACCTGGCGTGCTTACAGAAATACGAGACCACTTATGTTTCGGGGATAGAACGGCTGCTCATTTCCGAACTGCCTTTCAAGGAAAAAATAAAAAAAGCATTCGAGGCAACAGCAAAAAAAGTACCGGCTACTAATGATTACGAAGGCTGCTTTTTTTTTAACAGTTTAGTTGATAGTAGTATTCATGACGACACTATTAATGCGTTAACTGCTTCCATTCATCTTAGGCTTGAAAATGCGTTTCGCAAAGCCGGCGAACAAGCCAGGGATAACAAAGAATTGCCAGCTAAATCAGACAGTGTACAAATAGCCCAATACCTAATGATGGTAACTACGGGATTACGTGCGCTGGTCAAAAGTAACACACCAAAGGAGGAGATTGATCAGGTCATTCATTCTACGCTGACATTCCTACCATTTTAAAATATAAAAATTATTTTGGATCAATTGCTCTAATACAATACATTTGTCAAGTTTTGGAGCATTCACTCTATAATTAATTTTCAAACATGAGAAAAAAATTTATCCTTCTGATTTGTGCCTTTCTGGGCTTTAGCAATGGTGTGTCCGCAGCAAAGTCCATCAACGGACCTAACAACCTCAAATTCAAGACCGCCAACGTGGACGGATTGACTATTTTTTACCGTGAAGCGGGTGATCCGGGTAAGCCAACGATCCTGTTACTTCATGGTTTTCCTTCAACATCTTACATGTACGATGCGTTGATGAACGACCTCTCGGACGATTATCACCTGATTGCCCCGGACTATCCGGGATTCGGTAATAGCGGTCAGCCTGAACCCGGCAACTTTACCTATAGCTTTGATCATCTCGCTATAGTAATGGGTGATTTCATTGAAACTATAGGTCTGAAAAAATTCAGTTTATACATGCAGGATTATGGCGGCCCTATCGGCTTCCGTATAGCAACTGCTCACCCGGAGAAAATAAGTGCACTAATTCTCCAAAACGCTAATGCGTATACAGCCGGATTGGGTGATGGATTCAGCAACATAATGAAAATGCAGCAGGCCGGGGATCAAAAAGGTGTAAGGAATATCCTGCATCAAATTATCTCGCTGGACGGCATTAAGGTACAATACACCCAGGGAACTGCAAATCCGGAACACATCCCACCCGAGGCTTACCTGACAGATTTTTACTACGTACAGCGCCCTGGAAATGCTGATATACAATCGGCATTATTTTATGATTACCATAATAATTTGCCTCAGTATCCGAACTGGCAGCATTATCTTAAAAGATATCAGCCACCAGCCTTAATTGTTTGGGGCAGGAATGACCCCATTTTCACAACTCCCGGCGCAAATGCATATTTGCAAGATCTCCCGAATGCGGAAATACACCTCCTAAACGGAGGCCATTTTGCACTCGTGGAATACCATCGCGAGATCGCAGCTTTCATTACCACATTTCTCCAGAAAAAAGGCATTAAATAAAATTCAACCTATAATACCATGATATCAGCGCAAGAAACTTTTAACGGCACGTTTCCATTTAAACCGAATTTTTCTACTGCTCCAGGATTTAATATGCATTATGTAGATGAAGGCACCGGGCCTACAGTGCTTTGTCTCCACGGAGAACCGACCTGGGGCTATTTATTCCGGCACCTGATCAACCAGCTTTCAAATAGCTACCGGGTAATTGTACCAGATCATATGGGTTTTGGCAAAAGCCAAACACCTGCCGGCAGGACTTACTGGCTTCAGGACCACATCCACAATCTGGAACAATTTATCTTTGAACTCAACCTTAAGGACATTACGCTAATAATTAATGATTTTGGAGGACCGATAGGTATGGGCATTGCCAGCCGCCACCCTGAACTCATCACAAGAATCATCAGTGTAAACGGACCAACCCCATTTGGGCAGCCAGAATTGCGCATGCTTATTGAAGCCAATTTTAATACCGCTCCGTGGTTTCAATGGATGGCGCAAGCAGAAAAAAGCGGTAGGCTGGAAGCGATATTAGGTGATTTGCACTATAATATATTAAGCACATTAAAATTAAACGGATTTGAACGAAATGATTTAATAACAGACAACTGGTTAGCAGCCTATCGTTCGCCATTTGTCAATGCTGAAGATTGTTTAGGAACTTCAGGATGGGCAAAGGGAATGGTAGCAGGGATGCATATTTTTGAGGAACCTACTGAAACGGTTAAATCACAAATCAGCAAGCTTCCGGCGATGGCTATTTGGGGTAAAGCTGACAGAACCTTACAGCCTCAATATTTCCTTCCGCTCTTTAAAACCGCTTTTCCTGATGGTTTAGTATATGAAATAGAAAGTGCAGGACATTACAGCCTGGAAGATTCACCAGAAGTAATTAATTTACTGATCAGGCAATTCCTTGATCTTACGTCCAAAATATAAATAAGGTAGCCGGCCTATAGCATTAGGCCTGCTATTTAAATTGTATGATAAGATAAAGAAGACAAGGAATAATAGAGTTCATGCAGTTGATTCTGTTTTATTCCAGGCTACGCTGCATTAGGTTTAAGGTGCTGAATTCCGCATCTGTTACGCTCAAATAGTTATAAACTGTATATCTTATTTTAATCGGATTATAATCAAGTTTGTCGACTTAATATAAAACTTCCCATGCCTAAAATTCCGGTTTTAGATTATCTTATTCATCAGTTGGCAGGAACACTCACGCCAGACATGGAAACTACCATGAACTACCCAACCTCAATTTCCCGCACTTTATCTATTGGGATAACCGCGGTAGATTATGGAACTGCCACGGTAGAAATCGCGGCAGATGCCTTGATTCATGGCAATCAACAGGGGACCGTCCACGGCGGTCTGATCTGCGAACTATCAGATGCGGCTATTGGCACCGCACACTCTACTTTGATGCAGGAAGGACAATCCTTTACTACCATAGAATTGAAAATCAACTTTTACAGGCCGGTATGGAAATCTAAGTTGCGGGCGATTGCCCGTCCCTTACAAAGTGGTAAAACCATTACACACTATATATGTGAAGTAAAAAACGAAGAAGATAAGGTGGTAGCGATGGTGACCAGTACTGTCATGACACTTCATCAGGAAAAAGCGGTTGGGCGATAATATCAGTATAACTTTTTTGACTGGATTAGCTACCGGCACTAAAAATCAAATCAGTATATAATTATGGAAAATCAATATGACGTCGTTTTCATCGGGTCAGGACCTGGTGGATATACGGGTGCTATTCGTGCCTCACAACTCGGTTACAAAGTAGCAATCGTTGAAAAATATAGTACACTTGGTGGTACCTGTACCAATGTGGGGTGTATTCCGGCAAAAGCCTTACTGGATAGTACCGAGCATTACCACCAGGCCAGGGAACAATTTAAAACGCATGGCATAAATCTCAATGGAGAACTCAGCCTGGATTTCACGCAGTTTATTAAACGCAAAAGCGGAGTGGTCAGCCAGAATACTGCTGGCTTAATCTACTTGATGAAAAAAAACAAGATCGATGTTTACCAGGGCTTGGGTAGTTTCATGGATAAAACACGCTTAAAAGTGAGATCCGGTGATCAAGAATCAATTCTTTTTGGAAAATTCTTCGTGATTGCAACGGGCTCAAAGCCGTCTTCGATCCCCGGTGTTACTATTGACAAGAAACGCATCATCACATCAACTGAAAGCTTATCCCTGCCCGTGCAGCCAAAATCAATGATCATTATTGGCGGCGGCGTCATCGGCGTTGAACTGGCATCAGTATATGCACGGATTGGGACAGACGTCACCATTATCGAGTATACCAATTCACTGATCCCGACTATGGACAGGGAATTGGGAAAAGCGCTGCACAAATCGCTATCAAAACTCAACATAAAAATATTGCTGGGTAGTAAAGTACAATCCGCTGTTAACATGGGCGATAACGCATGCGTTAAGTATTTGGATAAAGACGGAACAGCAATTGAAATTGTTGCCGATTATTGCTTAGTGGCAGTAGGGAGAAGAGCTTATACAGATGGTTTAAACTTACAGGCAACAGGAGTTGAAACTGCAAAAAACGGGAAAGTGTTGGTGAATAAACAGTTACAGACCAATGTGCCTAATATTTATGCGATTGGCGATGTGATTGAGGGGCCAATGCTGGCTCATAAAGCAGAAGATGAAGGAACTTTAGTTGCGGAAGTCATTAATGGTCAGAAACCGCATATCAATTATAACCTGATACCCGGAGTGGTATATACCTGGCCGGAAGTTGCCGCTGTAGGTGCTACAGAAGAACAACTAAAAGAGCGGGGCATTGAATACCGTATCGGTAAATTTCCTTATTCTGCAAGCGCACGTGCAAGGGCTTCTATGGATACGGATGGTTTCGTAAAAGTCCTGGTTTCACCAAAATACGGTGAAGTACTGGGTGTACATATCATCGGCCCGCGTGCAGCCGATGTCATTGCACAATCGGTTGTCGGTATGGAATATGAAGTGACAGCAGAGGATATGTTCAGGATCAGTTACGCGCATCCAACTTACTCTGAGGCCCTTAAAGATGCCTATTTGATGGCTTCGGGTCAGGGGGCTATTAATATATAAATATGCCCACAATTATGAGTAGATATTTCCACACCTGAATAGCCTATGAGTACCTGGATTTTAATTGTAATAACCGGAACAATGGCCGGTATGATAAATAGTGTTGCAGGCGGTGGTTCATTTCTAACCTTCCCGGCATTGATCTATGCAGGTTTGCCGCCAATTGCCGCCAATGCATCAAGTACGGTTGCTTTACTGCCTGGTGCGTTGGTTAGCACTTACGGATATAAAGATTACAGGCAACCTTTTCCAGGTGTGTCATGGACAATGATGATTATTTTGACCTTGCTTGGTGGTTGTACAGGTGCCATACTGCTTTTAGTTTCATCGTCGTCAGTTTTTGATAAACTTGTTCCATGGTTGCTTCTGATAAGCTCATTAACTTTTGCTTTTGGAAGACAAGCAGGAAACCTGCTTCGGAAAAAAATAATTATTGGACCTGCACTTGTACTCTCGGGGCAATTTTTTTTAGGAATCTATGCTGGTTACTTCGGCGGCGCGGTAGGTATCATGATGATGGCAGTATGGCAGATTTTCGGACTGACGGATATCAGGGTTATTAATGCAAACAAAACCTATTTCGTTTTTTTGTCAAATATAATAGCTGTGGGTATTTTTGTCTTTGCAAAAAAGGTGGTGTGGCCACAAACCATGGTTATGATGGTAACTACCGTGATCGGTGGATACTTAGGGACACATTATGCCAAAAAGTTGAACCCTTTGAAATTAAGAATAGCCATCACCGTTTTCAATTTCATTATTACTGCTATATTTTTTTACCAAACATATTATTGAACAAACGAAGTAGTAATAACATAAGCCTAGGCAGCGGAACTTTCAGCAGACAGGCTTAGTAATTCTCCTAATTTTTCGCCATGCAACTTGCCGGGCTTTTCATAAAAAGTGTCGCCCGTTTTGTAATGATAAACCTTACCGTCAAAAGTTGATTCAAATTTGCCTTGTATTACATAAGCAAAAGTTGGTACGGGGTGACGGTGAGCCGCACCAATTTCGCCCTGTTGAAATGTTACCAAAACCATTTTAAATTCCTGGTTTTTTAAAGATGGCGTATTTAAAATTTTATCTAACAAAACCTTTGGCGGTGTTTTCCGGGTGGAACTGCTATCTGTAGTTTGCGCCTTTAACGACGAGAACAACCCAACAACTATGACTGACGTTATTGCTAATTTTTTCATAAAAGTATTTATATGATCACTCCATTACGACGAAGTAAAATTACATTTGCCTGTGGATGGTTTTACCTACCAGATATAAATGCTTGAGGGTGCCAGATAAAATAAGGCTGAATTGCATATAACTTTAATTGAAAAATTATTAAGTTAATAATCCGGAGTCATAGGTTTTTCATTAATAGGCTACGTAAATCAAGGTTTGACTAAACAATTGACGGAAAATGCGGTGATTTCTGCATTATCAAACACATCAGCATGAAAATTATTCTAAACGGTTTTTGGACGACTACAGCAAATCGCGCGCTGAGTTGCTAATCAAAACAGGACACGTTGTGGCCATCTACTTTTCCAATCTAAAAGTGTATTGAGCTATACAGGCAGCAACAACTGCAACTCCTCCAAATAATCTTAAAGTTTGATTCAACCCGATATTAATGATCAGGCTGAAGATCAGGCTGCCCATTCCATAACCCATGAAAAGAAAAAAAGCAAATAGGCCTGTGGCTGCTCCCTTTTTGGGGGAAAGCGTTGTAATGATTGCCGCATATAGAGGTTGCGTTAAATCAAATCCTAACGATAGGGTCGCAACAAAAGCACAGGAGGCAATAAGCGGATAATTCAGGCTTAACAATATCGCCGACAACCCGCCAACTAATATTCCCACCGGAATAATTTTACTGCGGCCAAACTTGTCGGCAAGTTTTCCAACTATTGGGCCAAGCAATAATCCTGGTATTCCATATCCCAATAGCGCGAGCCCAATTTCCTTCTCGTTGAGGTGATAAATTTTATAAAAAAAGTAACCTGTCCAGGCAAAAACTCCACTATGAAACATGCCATTGAATAGCACAAATAAGTAAGTTCTCCAACCTCTGGGCAAGGAGAAGATCTCTTTAAGCGATGTAAACATTGCGTGGAAGCCGCCCGTATGCCTTTCGCTTCGTAGTCGGAAATTTTTACTGTAAATAATCAACACCACCAGGATACAAATACCTACAGATGAGACCACCCAAAACATCATCTGCCATCCTAACTGAGCAGTCATGAGCGCCCCCGCACTGGAACCAAATGCCATTCCACCAGCCATACATCCGAAAAAAATACCTAAAGCATGGCCCCGCTTTTCATAAGGAAAACGATCACCAATCCAGCCAATGGTAGTCGGAGCTACACCACCAGCACCTAAACCGGTCATTAATCTAAATATAATCATCTGATCGATAGAATGGCAGAAACCGGTGGATGCCGTTAATATAATAAAACAAGTCATTGAAAAAAGAATGATTGGGAACCGGCCATATTTGTCGGACAGCGGTGCATACACAAGCGTAACAAATCCATACCCAAGTAAATAAGCAGGCTCAATAAAGCTTACATGACGAATTGAAGCATGGAAAAGCGTAGCCAATCCAGGTAAAATTGGCGCGACCATAAAGCCCTGGAAGAAGATAATAAATGTACCTAATGATAAAATTACAACTAAAAACATTGGCGGTGCGTTTCTATCATCAGCTAATTGAAAATTCGCAGCTAATTGTTGATCTAATTTCATTTTGTAAAAAGTTTAAATTGAAGTTGGCAGTGAGTTACCTGCTCGATGATATGAGCAAGATACGGTCGTTTTTATCTGGCGATGGTTTGTTTTATGATCTCCGTTAATCAGTTTTGTTTGATTAGGCAAACATATTTTAAAGGCAATTCGTTTAGTTCGACCCCTTCTTCCTGCTTTGTAAAACCTTCCGATTCAAAAAAATTGATTAGGGGATTTTCTGAGTATTCATTAATCCAGATAACTTCGTATGATTTACAAACAGATAAGCATTTATCAAATAATGATTGCCTTATGGCCGGATCGGTATATGCTTTAATTATACCAAAATCAGCAATTCTGATTATACGCTTTTGTGCTATCGCTTTTGGTCTTTCCCCTTTGGAAGTAATTCTGACAAAACCCGCGGGTTTATCATTTACGTAGACTACTAACCACTGATTCGACATGCTGTTAACTTCAACAATGAGTGACTTTTCACTAAAGTTTCCGGAAAGATAACTATCAATTTTTTCCTTCGAAACTATAGCTGAATACTTTTCCAAGGCAATAGCTTGGGTCAGGTACAATAATGCACCTATGCCCTGTTCTGTACCAATCGTGAATTTGGTTGTGATATTCGAATCCATTTTGACGTTTTAATACCGCAAAATTAAGAGATATGGATTACCAATACAGCTACAGATATTTTAAAAGTAACCGGTACAGTTAGTGAGAAATTAGCTTTCCTAATTGTTCAAGTGCATTAATTTTTAATGCAGAATATTTATCTGCAAATACTAATCTGAAATGATTGGCGAACATATTTGAAAAAGAAAATGTCTGGCCTGGGGTAAATTTTATACCGATCCGCTCACACTGTTGATAAAAATTTTTCATATCTATATTATTTGGCAATTTTACCCATAGGTTATAGCCACCAGAAGGTGGAACAACAAATGTGCCTTTAGGAAAATGTTCTGCTAAAAGATTTATGGTAAAATAAGCGTTTTTTGAAAGTTGCATTCTGAAAGCGCGAATATGGCGGTCGTAGCTACTTGTATCTAATAAGCGATTAACAGTTTCCTGATAAATTGGCGAGACTGTACTACCCATGGAAAATTTAATTTGCTCTGCCTGTTTAAGAAACCGGCCTGTGGCCAGCCAGCCCAAGCGGATACCAGGTGCTAGTGTTTTGGCATAGGATGAATAGGTAACTACCAAGCCAGTTTCGTCATAAGTCCTTAATGTAGAAGGACGTTTTCCACTAAAATTTAAATCGCCATAGATGTCGTTCTCAATAACGGCGACGTCATGTTGTTGGATAACTTTAACCAATTCCTTTTTAATTTCATCGGAAAGTAGTATCCCTGTAGGGTTATTGAAATTAGGCGTAATGATAACGGCTTTTATTTTGTTTTTGAGGCAGGCTTTTTTAAAAAAATCAACATCAAAACCATTAACCAAGTCTGCCGGTACCTCAATTACTTTTAAGTTAAGTACCCTGATCACCTCCAAAATTGAAAAAACGCATGGGCTTTCCACGGCAACAACATCTCCCGCGACGCAAATCGCAGAAAGCGCTATGTAAAGTGCTTGTAATGCGCCGTCTGTGATCAATAATTCCTGAACGTTGATCCGGGTCTGATAGCCTGCAGCATGTTTTATAACATTATCTTTCAATTCATGCAATCCGTTAGTTGGATAATACCTCAAAAGTCCGGCACCTTTTTCCCTGATAATATTCTGCATAGTTCTCAATAATAATTTTTGAGATATAATCAGATCTCCTGGCGTGGCAACATTAAATTCTACTAGCTTTTTATCGCCCCGGGTTGATGTTATGAGTTCAACGTTCTTTTCAAAAATAGCATCCCTCACCACGGGAGGGTATTCCAAAATGTTTTCTGTCTTTTGATTTACGGTGGTTGCAACAAAATAGCCGGATTTGGGAACACTGATTACTAAACCAAGTATGATTAAATGCTCGTAACCATTTTGTATAGTACTTATACTGGTAGAATATTGTTTTTGCAGATCTCTTACAGAAGGCAGTCTATGTCCTGGTTTATAAATTCCATCACGAATATTCTTTTCGATATCAAAAGTGAATATTTCAAATTTATAGGTCTTCATAAACTGTACTGTATTTATTTACATATTACCGCAGTGTATCAAATTTAGAAGTTTCAATTTAAAAGAGAAATGTTTTCAGTTCTTTCAATTCATCAAACAGGCAGATAATGTTTTTAAGAAAATAGTCCAGTCTTGTACTAACGTTATAAGCGATTTATCTTAAATTATTTTCTTTTTGAAAGAATCGCAGATGGCTTCCAAATAAGGCATTACTCTCGTGCAACAGCTATTATCTTTCGAACGTGGCTTTCATCAGTTAATCCAAATTCGGCAGCAATCTGTTTTAAATTCTGGTTGCCATTTTCCAATCGCTGTTTGATGAGAATTTTACGATAGTCACTGATATAGGCTCTTAACGTAATCCCGGTATTCCGTTTGAAGTATGGCCCAATGTAATCAGCTGTAATGTTGAAGTTTGCTGCAATTACCGGGGCACGCAGCTTCTCGGGCGTGTAGATGTGTTTGTGCAGATAGCAAAAAATTGCTTGCATATCCCGGCTGCGGTTTAAGGTAACTTTTAATTCAGGCATATTACGCTGAAGCAAAATAGCAAGGGCAAGAATTTGAAACCAAATTAACTGCTCATTCAGAAAGAGATCCCCCTTCAAGCTAAGTATTACCCCAATAATCCGTTCTGCCGTCATTTGGTCAGCAGCGTTTAAATGAAATCCTGAAAAATGAGTCTCCCTGCTCTTTACCAGGTATTCCAGTTGTTGCGACCCATACGTTGTACCGGGTGTGTGCATATGCACATCGGTGAATTTAATGTAAACGAACCTGGTCGGGCTTTCAATGTCGAAACGGTGAGCCTCATCAGGTCCGATCAGGAAAATATCACCTGTATAGTACGGGATTGGATTCTCGTTAATGATATGTATTCCATCACCCTTTTTAATAAATATTAATTCGTAGTGGTTATGCTTATGCATGGGATGCGTCCAGACTATTTCCTCAAACTCAGAGACGACTAAAGGCTGAAACTGTTTATAACGTTGCATAGGATAAATTTACCGAATTATATCGGAAATTTACAAAAAGCGATATCCGCTAAAAGCCAACTTTGTAAAAAAAAAATATGCAGAAAACAGCTTTGGTGGTTGGCGCAAACGGTGTAATTGCTTCCAACCTGATCACACATCTATTGGAATTGGGTGACTGGGACATAATTGGTCTTTCACGTCGCGGTGGTAAGAACCATGGAAAATTAACATATATCAATGTAGATTTGCTCGATCAAGAACAGTGTACGGCTAAACTTGGGAATTTGGTAGCAGTTACCCATATCTTTTATGCAGCCTTTCAGGATATGCCGACATGGTCGGAATTGGTGCCGCCAAATCTGGCCATGCTGGTCAATGTGGTGGAAGCAGTAGAACCTATTGCTCACAGCCTGCAACATATCAGCCTAATGCAAGGGTACAAGGTTTATGGTGCGCATCTGGGCCCCTTTAAAACGCCTGCTAAAGAAAGTGATGGAGGGCACATGCCGCCCGAATTCAATATTGACCAGCAAGAGTTCTTAGAGCAGCGTCAACCTGGCAAACAATGGAGCTGGTCAGCTATCAGGCCCTCAGTAGTTGCCGGCACGGCTTTGGGCAACCCTATGAATTTAATTTTAGTGATTGCTGTGTATGCAGCTATTTCCAAGGAATTAGGGCTTCCCCTGCGTTTCCCGGGTAAACCAGGCGCATACAATAAGTTGTTGGAAATGACTGATGCTGGCCTATTGGCAAAGGCAACCGTTTGGGCAGCTACCCAAAAGCAATGTGCTAATCAATCTTTCAATATTACCAATGGTGATTTATTCCGTTGGGACGATCTTTGGCCAAAAATCGCCGCCTACTTTGGTTTGGAGGTTGCACCTCCGCTTAACATGTCATTGCAAACTGTAATGTCCGATAAGGAATCCTTATGGAATAAAATGCGGAATAAATATGGATTGACCAGCAATTATCAGGAAGTATCCTCGTGGCCTTTCGGAGATGCTGTTTTCTCCTGGGATTATGATTTCTTTGGCGATGGAACCAAAGCACGGCGCTTAGGGTTTCATGAATTTATTGACACTGAGTTGATGTTCTATACTTTGTTTGGTGAACTGAAAATCAAAAAAATAATACCACAATAAAAAAATGTGAATCCTTTGAATTGCAATCCTGAAACCTCAGGTAATGCCTTAAAGTAAGGATCGACTGACAAAATATTAGTCTGTGCTTAAGTTAAAGGCTTGAAGATTAAAAATTACCAATAGTATACATTGATCTTCGTCAGCTTTGCTCAAATCAACCCATAAACGGTTTCAGCAGAAAAAGTAAGCCTAATCTTTTGATCAGGCTTACTTTTTCATCAATTAGTTCGTCATTTTTTGTTACTGGATGCGTTGGAATATTATAAACAACAGATTTTTTTGAAATCATAAAGTACTACGCACTGACAATCCTCATTGTTTTCCTTGAATCAGAAGGATTCAAACTTCTAATATTTTCTGGTTCTGTTTGATCAATATCAATGAGTTGAATAACCTGACATTGTACATCATCTACAATTGACCAATCTTTGGCAAGGTAGATATCTGTCGTCGCATGACCGTTATCAATATGATTTAGCGCCTCTGCAATGTCATTGATGTTCATGCGGCACTCGTTTCTTGCTAAGGTTCCAAAAGTGTGTCGTGCCCAATATAATGTCAGTTCTTATAAACCTGTTAACTCTCGCAACCCTTTCATGCCTTTATACAATGCGTAATCCAGATAATCATATGCTCCGTAACGAGTATTTAATTTTCCTAATACTTTTCTAATAAAGGCTTGGCTTCATTTACAATTTTTATACTAATGAAAGCCTCATCTTGTCTTCTGCCTTGGGTCTTTGAACGCTTATATTAGAACCGGTCATCAACTATATTAGCCTCAGAAGCATGATAAAGTCAACAGCATTCGTCCCGCAGAGATAAAAAGATAACATAAACATATCCCTGGCCAATTCAATACGGGTGTCTTTAGGAACTAAGGAATCACGAATTTTCAAAACCTCATTAATATTAAAACTTCTGACTTTGGTTGCGGGAGGGCTACCGACTTTGTACTTGGTGAATGGGTAATGTTTTATCCTTATTATACCGAGTTCATCATTATTGAATTTTCTTTTAGCTTCATTAAACAGCGTGCGCAGATCACGCATGTGGGCATGTAAACCACGCTTGGAAAGTCCTTTCTCCGTTGTTGTCACTAATTTTCCCAATTGATTTATGCGGGATATCGTACGGGGGCCTTAAGAAATCGCTCATATATGTAAAGCATGTTGGAATGAATTTCATTGATTGAAATATTTGAACGGCCGAAGTAATCTATTAAGCTATTTCTTATTTTTCGAAATGACCTTGAATACGGTTCTCTACCATTTTCTTTGAGATAATAAATATGGGTATTAGCAAACTCAATAAGATATATGTCCTTATTGCTGTCTCTGAGATAGTCTCTCAATTCTTCACAGGTAAAGAAATCAAGCCGCGAATTAATTGCACTGATCAGAACACGGAAATCGTCTAGCATCTCATCAAGCCATCGCAGGACGAACTTGTCCTTGATGTCAAAATCTTTGGTGATTTGTTTTTTGGAAACAAAATGGGGAGAATCAATGAATTTTCTTTCTCCTTTGTGATACACAACATACTTTACATTAAAAGTACTATCGCTCTTTTCATGGTGCGAATAAATTCTTGCACTTACGGTCGTAGCCATAATTTACATTAATTATGACGCCAATCCCGTTACATATTTGTTACATGGGGGCGTCAAGTTCAACAAAAAACTATGTAAATCCCGTAACAAATATGTAACAGCCACGGTGCCGCAGGTGATCCTAACCCGCATTTGGAAAAGCAAAAAACCCGCTCTACATATGTAAAAAGCGGGTTTTGTCGATTGTGCACCCAAGCGTGTGCTTCTCGAACCATTTCATAGCAGATGTAAAGAGTTTAAGCGCGTTATCGCTTTAAGACAAATTGTATTTGAACATTTATAAAAGTGATTTGGAAGGGTTCGATTCCCCTACGGGCTGGGAGAATCTAAAGATGCTAATCGTCATTTACCAATGATTAGGTGTATGATAAATGAACTGTAGATAAGGGTTATCTTGTACAAAACAGAACAATAGTGAAGCACTATTCGAAATTAAAATTCCAATTTTAGAAGTTATTATTAAAACTTCGTTTACCTTATTGGTTTATCTTCTCTCCAGTATTCCACTGTTTCCGTATAATCATTCCAAATATCAGGCACTCCCCGATCAATCCTCCTATAGAGGATGTAAGGATGATATAGGTCGTACATTCGATAGAAAATTCCTTGAAAGTATCGTTTAATGAATTCCTCTTCTAGTAAATCTTCTTTTAATGCACAGCAAATTATTTCAAAGTAATTAAATATTCCAGCCAATGCAGTTCTGCATTCTTTCTGATCATTATTTATGATATTATAAAATGCTACTACATCGGTGGTTATTAAACTGAATTCTGACGTTTGCTGAAATGCTCCTAATGCAGAACTGTAATCAATTAAAGGAGTTTTGTACCACTGATTGATTATTTCGAAGCTACTCGCTAATTGCTGTCTATGCATATCGTATTGGTTCTTAGCTTGAACTGATTCATAAGACATTATAGAGTACATTAAACCGATAACAACGAGTCCTCCAGTTAGAATTTTAATTAAATCAGATTTCTTCAAATCAGGTTCAACACGGTGCAAATAAAATGAAATGGCAACTAAAAAGCCCAAAGACACAATCAGTAAAATATACCTTAAAAATTTATTTCTGGGTTTGAATATTCTTTTATAAGGCATTCACTTATTTTTTATTAAAAATAACAATCTTTTTTAAACAATTCATATACGTAGATTGGAGTTAATATTTCCTATTGCTTTAATTTTTGCTATGGGTGGCCAGTTAAATTAATTAGATAAATTCAGAAAGCCATTTCGCGTCCTGCTTATATTTAGAAATAACCAAAGAAACATTAAAGTTAAGGAAAGGCCGATTTGGGGAACAATAACGAATTCTAGAAACAATATATATAAGTTTCACAAAAGGTGTAAAATATTTATTCATAAATAGGTAGTGTCAAATTTCAAAAGAAATGCAAACCCTAAAATGAAAGCGTCTTAAATACACGTAAAAAAAATAATGCAACATTTTTTATTTAATTGTATCCTACTTTTATTGACAGTAAAACAATTGCCTACTATTTCGATAATCTAAGTAGCCCGTAGGGGAAGCTTTTCGAACCCCTTTTTAGCAGATTTAAGATTGTTAACCGCATCCTGAATATCGGTAACACTTTTATTATCTCCATTGGGCCTGCATTTTATCGAGGGTGAAAATATTTTAGTATTTAATAGTTTCGAAAAATTCGTTACAGAGATACCCAAATTAGACAAAATAGAAACTTTTTTTATTTTTGGAGGCGAGACAATTACCTGAACAAGAGGAATGTCTGCTAAAGGCGGTTAATTCGTTGCCATGTTAGAATGGTTGAGATAAAACAAAATTGACCGCTTTATGCATGCGTAAAAATTTCTTTTACTTTTTCAAAGTTTATGGGCTTATGCAAAAAATTTGCAACGTGCGGACTTCTTGTCGATTGATTAATGTCGCGGTCTGAAATTGAAGAACTTAAAATATATATTTTAGTTTTACCCGTTGGGTCAATATCCAGCCTTTCAAACTCATCCAAAAATTTCAAGCCGTTCATCACTGGCATATTCAGGTCTAAAAAAATATAGTCGGGTGTATTCTCCGGGGCATGCAGGTGGATATCTACCAGTTTATCAATGGCAGTTTTCCCGTTTGTACAAAATTCAAGGTTGGCATCAATCAGCATTAATTTAAGTGTCATCTCAAAAATTGCCATATCAAGCTCCGCATCATCAATTAATAGTACGTTAAAGCCTAAATGTTTGAAAACCATATAAATACAACTAATAAAAAATCAGAATGTTTTGCCCATACAGTAATTAAATAAAACTAAATCAGTTATTATGGGTTACTTAAATACATTCTTAAAAGTTGTAAATATTCTTAACCTAAATACTATCTTGCTTAACCCGCTCAATAACCGCCTTAATGAAAGAATTAACACGACAGCAAATTGTAAAGCAATTTAAAGATCTAAACCTCAGGTATAATCAGCAATTGCAATACATGGTTTCGTTTGCGGCTAAAATATTTAAAACGCCGATAGCTTCAATAACGCTTATTGGCAAGGATACCCAATGGATAAAGCTAAGCAAGGGCCTTAATTTTGAGCAAACCCCTCGTGCTTTGTCGTTTTGTACACACGCCATTAAACGCAAAAGTGTTTTTATTGTACATGATACAATGCAGGATGCCCGCTTTAACAAAAGCCCGTATGTTGTTGATGGCCTCAAGATAAGGTTTTATGCCGGGGCGCCGCTCATAACACAGGGCGGGCACCGCATAGGCACGATTTGCGTAATGGACAAAAAACCGCGTATCCCTACCGAACAGCAAAAGCTGGTGCTAAAGGTGCTGGCCCAAAGTGCCATAAGCGTTATGGAACTGAAACTGAGCCTCGACCAGCTCGACCAGGGCCTTACCAATTTAAAGGAAGTGCGCAAAAACATGTCGCAAAACGAAGTAAAGCTGCGGGCCATGTTTGAAAGCCTGGCCGATCATTATTTTTTATTAGGCAAAAAGGGCGAAATAATGGATTTTAACCGGGTAGCCTACCAGTCGATAAAAGATATTTTTGATGTAAAGTTATCGGCGGGCCGCATCATGACGGGCTTCTTAGCGCCCGACTACCGCGAATTGTTTACACATAATTATCACAAGGCACTTAAAGGCGAGGAAACCCAGCTTGAACGCCTGGCCGACCTCGGCGACCAGGGCAAAGTATGGTTCGACTGCCGTTTTGAGCCGGTACGAAACGATATGGACGAAATTATTGGCGTATCGTATCTTACACGCAATATAAACGAGCGAAAGATCAATGAATTGAAGATAATTCAGCAAAATAATTCGCTGCTTAAAATAGCCGAGATCCAGTCGCATGATTATCGCGGCCCGGTTGCAACCATACTTGGCGTAATGAACCTGATAGAGGCCGACCATTACCTTGCATCAAAAGAATACCTGCAGATGCTGCATGCCGCCACCACAAACCTCGACGGCAAAATACAAGAGGTGGTACAACTCGTTAATTCTGCTTGTGTACCATAGCTTCCGTCAATAATAACAACCGGTTCATAAATAAATCGGCTTGTAGCTAATAAACTTAATACAGATATTTCAACATATATTTATCCATCTTTTTCCCCTTTTTTGCCGCAATAAGCTGCATTATTTAAACTATTTAAGGCTATGATATCAACAGAACCAAATTATATCATTGCTATTGGCGCTTCGGCTGGTGGGATGGAAGAGATCAACTCATTTTTTGATCATACGCCTTTAGACGGGGTTTCATACGTAATTATTCAACACCTGTCTGCCGATTTTAAAAGCAGGATGGTTGAACTGTTGGCCCGGCACAGTAAACTGGAAGTTAAGGAAGCGGAAGATGCTATGCCTGTAAAAAGCAATATTGTGTACCTTATCCCCAATGATAAGTACATGACCATTAAAGGGGGCCACTTACTGTTAACTAAAAAAGAAGACGTAAAAGGGCCGCACCTTACCATCGATAAATTTTTCACCTCGCTTGCGGCTGATTGCGGCAGCAAGGCTATAGGCATCATCCTTTCGGGCTTAGGCTCCGATGGCACCGAGGGCATAAAAGCCATTAAAAAAAGAAACGGCATGGTGATGGTACGGAACCCTGAAACATCGGAATTTTCAAGCATGCCGGCCCATGCAATTGCAACGGGCGTTGTTGATCATGTTTTAGAGCCCGAACTCATGCCGGGTGCAATTGAGAGCTACGTTAAAACTGAAGAAGAATTTTTAACGGAAAGTAATGATGATGATAAAACCATTACGGCCATAGTCGACCTGATAAGCCAGAAAACCCCGCTTGATTTTTCAGATTATAAGCACAGCACCATTTTACGCCGCACCAAACGAAGGGCCGTAAACGGAAACTTCGCCTCGCTTAAAGCTTACTACGAATATTTGAAAGAAACTCCCCAGGAGCTTACCGAACTATCAAAAGAATTCCTGATCAGCGTTACATCCTTTTTCAGGGATCCCGATGCATTTGAATTTGTAAATACAACCATCATTCCCGACTTGCTGGGGAAATTATCACCCGGCGAAGAATTAAAAATTTGGGTTGCAGGTTGTGCCACAGGCGAGGAAGTTTACACCCTGGCCATACTGGTTGCCGGCCATTTAACAGGCGATTATAAAGATACCATAGTAAAAATATTCGCCACTGATATTGACGCGGTTGCTATGGAGCATGCGGGTAAAGGCGTTTACCAGCCCGGCGTTGTTAAAAATATCCCTGCGGCGCTATTGGATAAATATTTTTTAAAGGAAAACAACCAGTACAGGGTAAAGCCGATCATCCGTAAAATGGTAATATTCGCCCACCACGACCTGGTGAAAAACCCGCCTTATTGCAATATGCACCTCATCAGTTGCCGCAACCTGCTGATATATTTAACACCCGTACTGCAGAAAAAGATATTTTCAATGCTGCTTTTTGGCCTCAGGATGGATGGCTACTTATTCTTAGGGTCGAGCGAAAGCCCCATGCCCATCATTGCAAATTTAGAGGTGATAAACAAAAAGTGGAAGATCTATAAAAATGTAAAAGCGAAAAGGGCAGTCAGTTTTGACGCTTTTTCGATGCCCGAAATATTAAATGTTATGCATCAGCCTGCATCGTTTCTGCAAGGTGAACCTATTAAAAATATAAGCAACAGCATGGCCGATGTGATGTATATTGAGTTAGCCAAAGAATTTAACTGCCTTGTTGTTTGCATTGATGAGCATAACCAGGTAATTAAATCATATGGCGATACAGGCAAATACTTGCTACAGGAAAATTTCAACTCAAATTTGGCAGAGTTATTACCCGGTTCGCTTGCCATAGCTTTTAACACACTTGTTTCTGATTCGCGCAAAACAAATAAAAGAACCGGTGTGGCCGGGGTACTTGTTGAAAATGGGGCATGGGTTATGAAGGTTGACCTGGCCGTTATTCCATTACAGCATAAAAAGGGTAGCCAAAATATATCGATGGTTGTTTTTACATCTGAAAGTGCAGATACACAAAAACATAAGAAACCTTTATTCGACGAGAAAATTTACCTGGATAAATATACCAAGAACCTTGAGGAAGAGCTGAAAGACCTGAAAGATACGCTGCATATTACTTATGAACAATTGGATGCTTCAAATGAAAACATGCAGTCGTTCAATGAAGAGCTGATCTCGGCCAATGAAGAGATGCAGAGTACTAATGAAGAGATGCAATCGGTAAATGAAGAGCTGCATACCATAAATGCCGATTATCAGCTTAAAAACAAAGAACTGCTGGAAATGAATGACGACCTGAATAACTATTTCAGGAGTAATATTAACGGCCAGCTATTTATTAATAACGACTTGCTGCTCATGAAGTTTTCGCCGGGGGCAGTAAAACAGATCAACCTGGTTGAAACGGATATAGGCAGGCCTCTGCACCATATTTCAACCAATATAAAATTCGAAACTATTATTCATGACGTTAAACAGGTGCTTAAGAGCGGGAACCTTATTTCAAAAGAAATAGAGACCAACAACGGCAAGTGGTACCAAATGATGATAATGCCCTATCTTAAACAAGCCGACGGCAAAATAAATGGTGCAATAATTACCTTTAATGATGTTACCGCTTTAAAACAAACGCAAACTGAGTTAGACAGGAAAAATCAAAGCCTGGTAAAAATAAACGCGGACCTTGACCATTTTATTTATGCCGCTTCACACGACCTGCTGGCACCTCTCGGGAACATTGAGGCCAGTATCGACCTGATAAACCATATTGCTTTGGCCGACGACAAGTTGGTAGACTTTCTGAACATAATCCATAAATCTGTTAAAACATTCCGTTCGCTCATAATTGACATTGCCGACATTGCCAAAGTGGAAGCCGATATGATAAAAATGGAATGGGTAAAAATGGACGACCTTATTAATAATATTGAATGGAGTTTGGAAGATAAAATTAAAGTTTCAGGAGCCACGATCATCCGGGATTTTGATATTAAGGAGATCATGTTCTCCAAAAAAAACCTCCGGAGCATAGTATTTAACCTGGTTTCAAATGCCATTAAATTTAAAGGCGAGGAAAACCCTGTTATAAATATTAAAACTTTAATGACGGGCGATTACATTCTTTTATCAGTACAGGATAATGGAAGAGGCATTGCCGACAGAGAACTTGAGCGTATATTTGATATATATGGCAGGTTGCATCAGGATATTGAAGGAAGTGGCATAGGCCTATACCTCGCTAAAAAGATCATTAACGCGGCAGGTGGAAATATTAAGGTCGAAAGTGAACTTGGTAAGGGCAGTAAATTTACGATCACACTAAATTCGAATGTTTTATAATTAATTTAACTACATACATCGAAAAATTCTGAATAACATAATTCATAAATTCTTCGTGTCCTACTGACTGCATTGAAAATATACTTAATTTATCTACCCGGTTTATATTCAATCTTGATACATCCACACATGATTTAAATGCCTTAGATATTTTTGAGCAATGTAATCTAGGTGATGAAATAAAGTACATTGAGAAAGTCAATAATACGCTTAAAACAACTAATATGTCTTATAATAGAACCTAATATAATTCTTCCCATTGTAAGGGTATTGCAAAGCTTGGCACTAATTAATATTAGAATAGCTTGAACGCGACGACGCAAGTTTTCAGATCGTTGATTATTAGTCATTTAAAAGGGTTCGATTCCTTTAAGGTTACCTTTTGCGAAACATCGAACCTTTTTCATAGGATACTTATTAAGTAGTTGATAATCAATTAATAGTAAATTTAAACCCTGAAATTGGGTGGCAACTCTTAGGGCGAGATTGTCATTCTTAGAAAAGCAAGTGTCTTATAAGTTACTGATCTATAATAAATTACGTTAAAAACGAAAGAGAGCTGGTTACAAAGTAACCAGCTCTCTAAAAGTAGCCCGTAGGGGAAGCTTTTCGAACCCCCTTTTTATCAGATTTAAGGCTCTTAGCCGCATCATAATAATTGATAAATAACTAAAATTTAGTAAATCTTTAAATGATTAAAATATGGATTGATATTTACTTAAAATATATAATCATAAGCGTTGCTATTTTTCGGACTTCTTTTCTTGCAAGAAAAGAAGCAAAGAACTGGAAAAGAAATAGACCTTTCTAAATACTATTTCAAATCAGAAAGTCACTCATCAATATTGATTTTATTGATTGCAAAACATTTGATTTTTGATTGATATACAGGCTCGCTCATGGCCATTAAGGCCTACTTCCACAAGTAAAGTTTATCCATGAAATTCTATTTTTCCCAATTCGAATAAAGGAGTAATATTTTTATAATTATTAAAATCAGCCTCGTTTATAATATTTATTTTGACAGTCATGTCATTTAAATCTTTGAAAGAGATTTATTGAATGATACTGAAACATAATCAACCTATTCGTTAGCCGTAATATATTTTGCGGTGATCAACAAAAGTAAAGTACGGTCAGCTTTGGCCTCATTGTAATTTTCTTTGATCAATTGTTTGATCTGTTTATTTTTTAGTTTTACCGCGGCCATCTGTAAAACCTGGAAAGAAGATGCTTCCATGCTTTCAATATTTTGCATGTAAAATGCTATGGCAAGATCACGAAGTTCAGGTTCTGAACTGTGTAATGTTATATCTGTAAAAGCATCATCAACCAATCCTGCTAATCCGCTGAAGTTGGCTTCAGCGCGCTCTGCATCAAGAATGTTGTAAATGATTTCCATCCTGGCCAGTTGTTTCTCCACATCATCCATTGTTTCCAATATGGCAGCTCTTAGATCCGAAAAATGGGTTTCATTGGCTATTTTAGGTAAATGACCGACCAGGTGAGCCTTCGCAGCATAAATTTTGTCTAAATGTTTAATGAAGAATGTCTTTAATTTTTTCGGGCCGAAGCTAATTTTCTTAGCTTCTTTAGGGTTTTTTGCGCTCTCTTCCATCCAATTAAGTTAAATTCCAAATATACCAAAGTAGCAAAACATCAACTGATATCAAAATCAGACCTATAAGAGGAAATTTTGGACCTGCATCAGCAACTGATAAATATCAAAAGGTTTGTTGATGTAGTGATCAGCGCCGCATTCATTAGCCAATACTGCGAGATCTGTTTCAGCCGATACCAGGATGATCGGCATTTTTTCTTCTTTATACTGTTCTTTTAATTCTGCACATATCTCATCGCCTCTTTTAGCGGAACCATGAATACGTACATCTAATAATATTAGATCAGGATGAATAACCTGGATATGCTCGGCGGCTTCACCTGTATTGGATAATATCACATCGTAGCCTTCTTCCTGGAAAACGATATGGAGGACTTCCAAAATATCCTCATCATCATCAATTACGAGTATTCTTTTAGACATAGCGTTTTAAAACATCTTTAACAAAACCTGTTCCGCTTACTGCTAATTGTCATAATAAATCGATTTCGAAAAATAAGTTGCAATTGTATTCCGAATATCTATAGGAAGCCTATTAGCATAAAGTATTAAATTCAAAGCAAAACGTCCCTGATTTTTACTACTTAAAATTGTTTTTTTAAGTATTATTTACCAAAAGCAAACAGTTTCGAATAACATGACGAAAGTATTATCTATCCGCTATTATGAACAGTAACTGTATCTTATTTCGTATTATTTGCGAAAAGGTAATAGCGGTTTGTATGACTTGTTTTGAAAAGCTTGTTTCATTGCCGACTATCATAGAGGCTATTTCGTTATTAAGATTCCATCAGATAAGACTTTAAAATTACTGGCTTACTATTTAAAATGCTTCCCCGACATTTAAGATAACAGCATTATATCCCTTACTGAATGCATAGTCGATACCGATGTTGGTATTGGAACCTTTATTGAATTTCACCCTTAGACCCGTACCCGCTGCGGGATGCCAGGATTTAAAAAAGGTGCCCGATCCGCTTACTGTATTGACATCGGCAAAGGCTACAAACCCCAAAAGCCCGTTTTCTGTGATATCCCTGCGGTATTCGCTTTCCAGGTAAAACAATGATTTACCGCGGTAGCGGTTCTGCTCGATACCTTCTCCTGAACGATTATAAGGGTCCCACCCGATACTCGGCAGATCAAGGTATGGCGCATTGCCCCCCAGTACTGTCCAGAAGTAAGACCAGAAAGCCAGCGTATTCTGCTGGTTTTTATTGGCTGGATTCATCGGCACATATTTCCGGTAATCCAGATACAAGGAATGCCAGCTTCCATCGCTACCCATAAAAGCAGGATTAACACGGTAAACAAGATTAAAATAGGACCCCGGCAAAGGATTGATGGAATTATTACGGGTGTCGTATAACAAGTCCAAATTGACGCCGGAGGAAACAGAACTGCCGCCGGTACCATAATTGTAGTTAGTAAACTGGTTCAGGTTAACCGCCGGGTCATCACTTTTAATGCTGCTGTGGTAGTCGATATTGTATCCTCCACCAGCAAAGAAATAAGGCGTGATTCGCTTGAGCGCGCTTTGATAAAAACGGACATAATTATAATCGACCAAAGTTTTCTCACTATAATCATTAGCGCTGCCTAAACCCCAGGTATATTGGGGATATCTCAGGAACCGGATATCTCCCTGGATGTTCCAGGTGTTATCCTTGAGCCAGATGCTGGAACGCAGTGGTAAACCAAACCTGCTGTGCAGGTTCCAGTAGGGCGCAAAATTCGCGCTGGAAAGGTTAGTAGTGCTTTGAGGTCCGAGGTAGGTACCCGCGGTTGTACTGGTGATAAGGGCTCGGCCGGCTCCGCCCGGCACAGAGCCGGGGATAGGCAGGATCGAAAAATATATTTTTTTTTCCTGCTGAACCCGCGGTTTTTGAGGGTTTATATGAAACAAGTCCTTGGCAATATCAATCAGGTCGGTTTGCCTGGAAGTATCCTTAACGGCACTTTGTTTTGGAATCATATTGGACGCGTCCTGCGCAAATGAGCATGTGGGAAGCAGGCACAAACAGACCAAAAAGCTTTTTATCTTCATAACTATTACAGGTAAAGAGACACAGAGCGTCAATTTGGCAAATAGCTAAATTATCCAACTTGCCAAACCTCATTTGCTTTCAGCCCCAGGTCCGGTGATCACTTATCGATTAACAAAAAAGCAACCCGCAATTTACGAGTACTTTTCAGGAATGAATTTATCGGCTATTCAACGGCTTGTTCGGTCAGGGCTTTACTGGTTTTTTTGGAAAAACCAGCCTTTTTTTGAATGACGTCAGCGGTAGCTTTTTTGGCGATCTCCTTGACTTTTTTCTTCAGGCTTTTGCGGGTTTTATGACCGCTTTCAGACAGGTAAAGGTAAGCCAGCGCACCTGCAGCAACACTTGCAATTGCGATACCGGCAATAAGAACGGTGTGATCATTTTTTTTAAATGGATTTTTCATGGTTAAAAAGATTTAAAATTTGATTCGCAATAATTTTCCGTGGGGTAAAATAAAAAATAATATCTCAGTTCATAAAAGGAAAATTATAATTTGACAGTCAATTTATTTTCATTAACAGCTGCCCATATTATCCTTTTTGTGCTTCAATTTTAAAAGCATAATTAAAGAGGAAATTGAATATCTGTTAAATATTTTCACCAAAAAAAAAATATATCATTATTTATGCCTACCTTGTAGACTTATTAATAAAAATATAATGCAACAAGGAACAGTAAAATTTTTTAATGAAACAAAAGGATTCGGATTTATTACACCAAGCAATGGTGGAAGCGAGATTTTTGTTCACTCTACAGGTCTAATTGACAACATTCGTGAGAATAACTCGGTTAGCTATGACGTAGAAGAAGGCCGTAAAGGTCCAAACGCAGTAAATGTAAAAGTAGCTTAAGACACTATATATTTAAAATTATTGTGAAAGGCACCTTCCTTAACGGAGGGTGTTTTTTTTTTGCGTTTATTATTGAAACGCCAACGTAACCGCTCCGCTTTGAATAAAATTCACATCTCACTTAAATAGCGTATTTTTGTCCTGAGATTGAACCTGATGACTGCTGATGAACAATAATAGTGCGGAAAATGCAATTCCAGAAGATAATAATCCCTCCGGCTTTACAGAGCCTTTCGAGGCGATAGATATGGCCAGGGTCGCCATTGATTCGGCGAATGTCGGTATCTGGATCATGGACCCTATATCGGGTAAATTCCTTCCCTCGGAGCGTACCAGGGAACTATTCGGCTTTTTACCAAAAGAAGATATGTCTTTTGAGGATGCCATGTTAAAAGTGGTAGAAAAACACAGGAAAAATGCAGTTGAAGTTATTGACGGAGCTTTTAAAAAACAACACGCGCTTTATATCGAATTCCCCATATTGGCCGGTCCCGATCAAAAACAGCGGTGGCTGAGCGTCACCGGTGGTTTCAGCAGCCCCAACACAGGCAACAGTTATTTCTCGGGAATCATTATGGATATCACTGAGCAGAAACAAAGTGATCTGAGGCGGAGTAAGTTTATCGGCATGGTCAGCCATGAATTGAAAACGCCGCTTACGGCCTTAAAGGCTTACGTACAGATGTTGAATAACTGGGCTAAGAAACAGAAAGACAATTTCTCGATAGGAGCGTTATCCAAAGTTGACAAGCAGGTAAGGAAAATGCTAAATATGATCAACAGTCTGCTGAATCTATCTGGCGCTGAAGCAGGTAAGATACACCTGAAAAAGGAAGAGTTCCGGCTCGATGTCTTGATCAATGAAGTGGTAGAAGAAACCCTGTTTATTACCTCTACTCACAACATCGTGATTATTCCCTGTGACTCGGTAAGTATAAATGCAGACCGTGAGAAAATAGAACAGGTCCTTGTGAATTTGCTCAGCAACGCTGCAAAATATTCAGATAAAACCGCAGAGATCGAAATAGGTTGCTCTTTGAGCGATAACCTCGTCGAGGTGAGCGTCAGGGACCAGGGTCTTGGTATAGCACCTGAAGATATTCAGAAGCTTTTCCTGCCGCATTATCGTGTGGAAAATAAAGAAACTGAAAAGATCGCTGGTTTCGGGATAGGGCTTTACCTGTGTGCCGAAATCATTAACAGGCATCATGGAAAGATCTGGGCGGAAAGCGAACCGGGAAAAGGCAGTACATTTAAGTTTACGCTCCCGTCAAATTAAGTCTTTTGAAAAACCGGATTAACGAAATCCACTTCAGTGAACCTTTCAGGATCAAGCCAACTGCTTTTCTACTATGGCAACTAAAGCATCTATATCATAAGGTTTTTCGAGAAAGTCATCTGCGCCTGCCGCATAAGCGATCTCTTTTCCTTCCTTGCTGGCTGAAATTACGATGATAGGTATATGGCTTAGCGATTCGTTTTTTCGAAGTTGCCTGACCACCTGGTCACCGGACATACCCGGCATCCACAGATCGATCAGCAAAACGTCAGGCTGCTCTTTTTCCACTAAAGATGCCACGGTGTTACTGTTAACAGTGGCTAAAACCTTGTGACCCGAATCTTCCAGGATCAGCCGGGTAATATCCAGAATCTCCTGTTCATCGTCGCAGATCAGTATTTTGCTCATAACATTAACGTTTAATAGGAATAGTGAAACTAAAAACGGACCCTTTGCCCTCCTGGCTTTCCACCCACAGGGTGCCTTTATGTTCTTTGATAATCTCGTTACTGACATATAATCCAATACCGACACCCGGAAATTTTTCCGAGATTTGATCCGCTCGGTAAAACCGCTCAAAAATGCGTTTATGATCGCGTTCATGTATCCCAACGCCGGTATCTGTAATGGAAACTTTTACGTGATCAGGTAAGATGCTGGTATGAACCATTACTTGATTGCCATTAGGCGAATATTTCACCGCGTTACTGAGCAGGTTAAGTAAAACCTGTTCCAGCCTTCCAAAATCAGCGGTAATCTCTATATCAGCCATACCTGTGGTTACGATAGTATGTGTCTCGGTGGTGGCTTGCACGCCGTTAACTGCTTCAGTTATCAGGTTTCCAAAATTGAATTTAGTAAAATTGAATCCAACCTTACCGGATTGGATCTTTGACACATCCAACAGATCATAGATCAATTTTTCCAGCCGTGCGATTGACTTGGCCGCCGTTTCAAATCCGCTCAAATACTGCGTGTCATTATTTTGCTGCGCTTTTCTGTGCAGCAATTGAAGATTACCTTTAATACTTGTTAAGGGCGTCTTCATTTCATGACTGGCAATGCTGATAAAATCTTCCTTACGCTGCTCTATCTCCCTGCGTTCGGTGATATCTTCGATGGCCAGCAGTATCCTGTCCTGGTATTTTCCTTTCAGCGTAACCTGCCGTGCATTCAATACCAGAAGTTTGCGGCCAATGTTTGGAAACTCGTTTTCAATTTCAAAATCTTCAAAAGGATTATTGTTCGGCAGGACATTGATCAACAGGTTCTTCAACTCCGGCAAATTCCATTGACCGTTATTGTGTTCAAAGAGAACTTTACCCCGGATATCTTTTTCCGCTGATTTAAAAAAACGGCAAAAGTGATCATTTACGCTCAGCACCTTCATGTTTTCATCCAACACTACCAAGCTCTCGCGTATGGTTTCTATAATACTGGCTAGGTACGCTTCGCTTTCCTGTAGCTCTTCCGTGCGCTCTAATACACGATCCTCCAGATGGTCTTTTTCAACTATTAACGCAGTTTCGGCCTCTTTCCGGCGGGTAATGTCGTTTTGTATACCAATAAAATTGGTCACATTGCCTTCCTGATCTTTAACCGGCGAAATCATCAGCTCATTCCAGATGAGCCGTCCGTTTTTCTTATAGTTACGGATCTCTACCTGGCAATGTTCACCGTTTTTAATGGCTTGCCGAAGCAGGTGTCGGGCCTCCTGGTTATTATCACCATCCTGTAAGAAGCGGCAATTATGCCCAATAATTTCTTTATTAGTATATCCTGTAATAGATTCGAATGCTTTGTTGCAATAGATAATCGGTTCGTCCGGTTGCGTATGATCAGTAATAACTACGCCATTATGGGATGCGCTGACTGCCGCGGCAAATAACCGGATATCTGTTTGCCCTGTATACGGTAAACGCTTTAGAAAATCATCCATAAATCAATAGTACACCCTAAAATATTTGTTATAGTTCTTAGACAACAGGTTTTAAGGAAATTAGTTTGATAACTATAATAACTAATGGTTGAAATATTTAACAGACAGGAATTTGGAACGGGACTTGTATTTATTTCCTAAACTTTGAAAGCATGGAAACCTTTTATAAAATTTCGCTGAATATAAAAACACCTACGGGGTTTGAAAGCTATATCAATTTCGAGCTCGGATCTGACCGGGAAAAAGCTGACGCTATTGTGGAACAGCTGAAGGGCACGGATGATATTACGGAAAATACGGTTATCTATATGGACTTTACGGAAGTGGAAGATGGTATACCGTTGCCGGTAAAGATGCTGCATTGTACACTTGATGATATTGCTTACAATGTTCGCATCATCACACGGGATATCTTCAAGAATCTCAATCTCTGAAAAATTGACATTTCGACTGAAATTTTTTCAGCTAAAAACTGAAATTTTTGCGCATTGGTCGTATTGGTATTTTAGTTGTTCAGGAATCTTCAGTCACAAATTAATTATAACATTAAAAAAGAAAGCCATGACACTGGTTAAATTTAACAACAACAAAGGAGCGAACGCATTAATGCCAGGCTTTAATGACGTTTTTGAATCGATCTTTAATGACACATTTTTTAATGACCGCCTGGTAACCCGCGTACCAGCAGTTAACATCAGCGAAACAACCGATCATTTTCATGTAGATCTTGCTGCGCCGGGTCTGAAGAAACAGGATTTCAAGATCAGCCTGGAAAGGAATGTTTTGAACATCACTGTGGAAAATCAAAACGAAAGTCAAGAGGACAACAAACGGTACGCTAAACGTGAGTTTAGTTATTCCTCTTTCGTACGGTCGTTTACACTCCCTGAGCAGGCCGATCCTAACCGCATTGAGGCTCGTTATGAAGATGGGATCCTTAAAGTGGACATTGCCAAAAAAGAAGAAGCGAAAATGGCAAGCCGCCAGATCGAGCTGAAGTAACCTGGAACATTTAGATAAAGCCACCTTAAAGGTGGCTTTATCATTTAGGAAATTTTATCAATTCTTTCAAGTCAAGATCTGACGGCACCGGATATTTATCAATGATGGCACTGGATTCCTGTGTAATTTTGTTGATGATATTATCCAGTTCGTGAGCGGATAACAGTATAAAATCGACCGTTTCATCGAAATCATTATCACGGGTAGTTTTTAAAAGGTTGATTAAACCCATGATCCTGGCTAAAGGGGCTCTGACCAAGTGTGACTGCATCCAGGATATTTCCCGGAATGTTTTGTTCTGATCTTCCAGATTTTGAAGATAAAGTTTGCGCATCGTAACATCCCTGCCGGTTATACAAACCCCATTGATCATTTGATCTTCATAAACAGGGGTAAGTGTATAACGTATCCAATGAATTGTTCCGGCGTCAGGTTGATATCGCCTGTCATATTCAACGGTTTCACCCTGGTAAGCTTTATTAACAGCGGATCGAAAATCTTCCTGGTTAGCTTCTGCCACATAATCAAATATTTCCCGGCCCGGTTCGAAATCTACCTCGTTGATGTTTAAAAGCACGTATTGTTTCGCCTTATTATTAAAAGCTTTGATCTTAAATTCTTCATCCAGCAGTATAAATCCATCTATGGAACTTTCGAAAATTGTCCTTAAGCTCGTCTCCGATCTTTTAATCTTCAGGTTGGTTAATGATAATTCTTTTTCTGTTTCCACCTGGTTGCGGATCGTATCCTGCAAACTTTTGAAAATGCGGTTAATCAGTGCCACAAGTACGGTGCTTAGAAAGATCAGGTTGGAGCTGAAGGCTATCCATTTGCCTGTAGTATATTCTTGGTTCGCCGGAAAATGAAAGAGGTTTAACCAAATAATGATCGCGTAAGATGATAGGATAAGCGCATTAGCCAAAATCGTCCAATACCCGTAATTTCTGGGAAATACCAGCGCTGTCAGGATGGTAATGGCAAAAAGATAAAACACGCCCGGCCCGTTATACCCCAAAACAGTGATCAAAAAAATAGCTAATAAATAAAAAATGATGATGATAAAAAGTTTTCTGAGTTGGAGCGGTATCTGATGGATAAAGGTAACCATACAAAGCAATACCAGGCTGATGATATCCACTACAGCGATCAGAGTATAGCCGTATTCGATGGACATAAACACACCTGGGATAACCGCGATAAAACTTATCGGCAAGCAATAAAACAGGAAATTAAAGAATAAGACATCCTGCCAGTAACTTAACTCCTTTACACTGCCCGTAATGCGGGAAAATGTTTTGCCTTTTACGGTTTGCCGGTAATGCAGCCACCAATTTTTAATCATGTTTTAAAATTAGTTTGCTACAGTATTAGTCTTATTTATTGTATATCAAACAATAGTGGTCATAATTACTTATATAAACGAGCAATCATCCTTTTTTCTTTTGATCATATCATTATTGGAATCCGGGTAAACCTCCTGCCCATAGGATCCAGTAAGCATTTCCCCTTAAATCTTGCCTTTCTACAGGCCGTATTTTTCTTATGAAATTTTTGTTGTAATTAATTTCTTTTTCAAATCGCTGCTTATTATTATTGCGCCTCGATTTTGAAAGACATAAGGATTGACTTTAAACTATAGATTATTTATAATTTAATTTTTTAACACCATGCCGTTTTTAGATCATGTATTGCAGCAGCCAGCTTATGGATGGCAGGATGCCGAGGGTAACCTGGTTAAACCTACCAAGAGAGAAATTTTTAAAGAGTTTTTCAGCAGGCTGAATATTTTCAAAGACAAGCGCAACTGGCTTCCTTTTTTCAGCTGGTTTAAAGTCATCTGCCTGATTCCGTTTTTTATTCTTTTCCTCACTACTTATTTGAGCTGGTGGACGATTTTAGCAGCTTTCGTTTACAGTATGATCATCATGGGTACACACGGTACCATTTGGCATCACCGCTATTGTACGCACGGGGCTTACAAATTCCGAAATCCTTTCTGGCGGTTCTTTACCCAAAACTTAACGCTGCAAGTGATCCCGGAAGAGATTTATGTGATCTCCCACCATGTGCACCATGCGAAATCAGATCAGCCCGGTGACCCTTATAACGCACAGGCAGGTTTTCTATATTGTTTCCTGGCGGATGTTAATCATCAGCCAATAGCGAAGGATTTGAGCGAGGCTGATTACAACCGGGTAAAGTCGCTGATGCGGCATACGGGCGTTACCGGCAATACCTATGCGCAATACCTGAAATGGGGATCGTATGTCAACCCTTTATCTGCAATTATATCCTGGTTATTGAACTGGGGATTTTGGTATCTCGCATTTTACCTAATCGGCGGGCATGCGCTGGCATGCAGCCTTTTCGGTGCGGCAGGATTTTGGGCGGTAGGTGTGCGTACCTTTAATTACGAGGGTCATGCCAAAGGAAAAGATAAACAGCGCGCGGGTACAGACTTTAGTGAGAACGACAAATCCATTAACCAGTTGTGGCCGGGGATTGTGGCCGGTGAATGGCATAATAACCATCACTTATATCCCAAGAGCGCACGCAGTGGCTTTCAGCCCCACCAGGTTGACCTCGCCTGGTATTACATTAAACTCATGCATAAATTGGGCGCGGTAAGCAGTTACAAGGATGATAAACAACGTTTCTATGAACGTTATCATCAGCCTTACCTGAATAAGAATGCGGTAGCTCCTGCATCCCTTAAATTAGAAACCGCAGCTGTAACCCAGAAAAAACTTGAACGTTCTGCCGAGATTAGTGATCAATAGCGTAATTGGCATGACTATTAATAGGTTAGCGCGCTAACGACATTTACCTAGCAATAAATTCCGGTAATGAAAATCGACAGCTAAAGAATTGTTGTGTCGTTCCGGCGAAAACCTGAAAACGATCCCGGAAGGCAAAGGCTATTCCATTGAAGCTTTAGCGGTGTTATCTGGCGTTGACGCAAGCATCATACGCGCAATGGAAACTGGAGATTTCGATTACCGCATCAGCATAGTCTACGACCTTGCAGCCACACTCAATGTCGATTTCCGTCAAATACTTGTCGATCCTTGTTAATACGGCGTTAATGATTTAACTTTTTCGTTCAACTCGTCGCTCGCAGACATACCTTTGTTTGCCCAGAATAGACTGATCACGACAGTATTGTTGTCTTTACTTCTCCTTATCTGCAACCCTGGTAGTGCCATTATTTTTTAGCACCATTCGCGTTACCTTTCCGGTACTATCTTTTTCGAATACCATCTCGAAACCTTCTTCCTCTTTCAAATAGAAATGCGTTTCATCGCTGGCCAGCATCTCCGCGCGTGGTCCGTGGTAAGGATAAGAAACCAGTCTACCGTTCTCTAGCTTGATATCGATGGCAAGCGGCGGCGTTTTGATTTGATAAGTGCCGGTATAATTTTTCAGCATGGTATCGCTTAGTTTAACCGCCGTTTTCTTTACCGGGATCGTGTACGGCTTGCCGTAGAGCAGCGCCACAATGCTGCGCGCAAGCTCATCCAGTGAAGGAGTTTCCGTATTGCTAAGCAGGATGATACAAAGGTCATCCGCCGGTATTCGCGCGAAATTGCTCCGAAAGCCAAAGATCCCGCCGCTGTGGGAAACCATCCGTTTGCCGTATAGCGAATCAATGATCCAGCCGTAACCATAATGATGACGCACCGGCGTGTAAGCTATTTCCAGGTCAGCTTCGCTGATGATTTGGTTTTGCTGTAAGCTGAGATGCCATTTGTATAGGTCGCCTGTGGTGGCGTACATACTGCCCGCCGAAAGGGTAACGCTGGAATCTACGAGTGGAGCCTCGTTGACGTAGTCCTTACCGGTATCTGCATAATAGCCTGCCGCTGTCCTGGCGCTGTCCAGGTGCTGAAAATCAAAACCGCTGTGGTTCATCCCAAGCGGCTGGAAAATATATTTCCGGACAGCCTGTTCATAAGTCAACCCTGTGACCTTTTGTATGATATAACCCAGCAGTTGGTAGCCTGAATTGCTATAGCTCCAATCCGTTCCCGGAGGGAAGTCTAGCGGTTGATGCTCAAACATGGCTAGCATGTCTTTTTCGCTGATCGGGTCGCCGGCCCTGTTATACATAAAGTCACGGTTATGCGTGTAGTCGTATACTCCCGCGGTATGACTTAGCAGCTGTTTCATAGTGATGCTGTCAGCATGCGGGTAATCCGGGTAGTATTTACTGAGCTTATCATTTAGTGAAAGCTGGTGCAGTTCCGCCAGTTTTAAAATTAACGTCGAGGTAAAGGTCTTCGTAACCGAGGCGATCTCGTAAATAGTCGCGGCGTTATTGACCAGGTGCCGCGCAATATTTTGCGGGCCATAGCCTTTTTCCAGCAAGACCTTTCCCTGCATCGCGACCAGCGCGGTGCCCTGGAACTCTTTTAAGCTGGCGTAAGCGGAAACCAGTTGATCCAGCTTTTGACCGGTGGATTGGGCATAGCTAGCCCTGACCAGCCCAAGGGCCAGCAGCATTGTGCATATCTTTTTCATCTTTTTGGGCTTATTGGTTGTTTAAGAATTTTTCTATATCGGGGTAATACGCTTCACCTATCGGTAATTCGGTGCCCTCCAGCCAAACGGTTTTTTTATCGATTTTGGTAATATATTTTTTAGCGGCCAGGTAGGAACGGTGGATACGGATAAAGTTGACACCGGGTAACAGGCTGGCCGCTTCGTTCATGGTCAGGCGCGACACGACGTTATTTTCTTTGAGCATGAACTGGACATAATTACCGGTACTGACCGCGTAGCGGATATCATCCAGGTTCACTTTAACTTGTTCATAACCGCTTTTGATAAAAACAGTATTTGGTAACGCCATTTGATTGGGTAGCTTTTTGAATTGCGCAAGCTCATGCGCTTTGCCGCACGCCTTTAAAAACCGGGCTAAGGAAAAAGGTTTGAGCAGGTAATCGACCGCATCCAGCTCAAAACTTTGTACCGCGTGTTCGCTGTAAGCGGTTGTAAAAATTACCATTGGCGGGTTGGGTATCGCCCTGATAAAATCGATCCCGCTGATGTCCGGCATTTTAATATCCAGGAACAGCAGGTCCACCTTTTCTTTTTGCAGGAAGATGATCGCGTCCATGGCTTTAGTGAACGAGGCTGCCAGCCGGATAAAAGGCACCTGTTCAGCCAGGCTCCTGACCACTTCCAGTGCAAGCGGCTCGTCATCTATGGCTATCGCAGTCAGCATGGCTATTTCGTTTTTAAAACTAATGTACAAACAAATTCATTTCCGGAGATACCATAGCTAAAGTCATACTGCCCGGGGTATTGATGCTCCAGTCGCGCACGGACATTTTCCAGCCCGATGCCCGAATGGCTGTTTTCAGGGTCGCCAGTCAGCTTAGCGTGCACGCTGTTGCGCACTTCGAAGCGGATGGCAGCTGTTTCGCAGTTCAGCCTGATCTTTATCCAGGAGGGTTCGTTTAAACTGATGCCATATTTGAAGGCATTCTCGACAAATGGGATCAGCAGCATCGGCGCGATCTGCTGGCCGCACTGCTGTCCGGCAATATTGTCCTCGATCAGGATGTCCGGCGAACTTTGTGTCCGTAATTTTTGCAGCGCAATATAATTTGCCAGGTATTCCAGTTCGCGGCTCATGGGAATCAGGTCGCGCTGGTTGTCATGCAACATGAACCGCATCATATCTCCCAATTGCTGTATGCCCGAAGCGGTACCCGGTGCCTTTTCGATCAGCGCTTTTGCATAAAGCGTATTGAGCGCGTTAAATAAAAAATGGGGGTTGATCTGTGAACGCAGCAGTTGCAGGTCAGCTTTGGAACGGCTTAAAGCCTTCTCTACACCGCGCAAATGCAATATTCGTTCTCTTTGGCTTTGATAGGCCAGCCATGACACGGGGGCAAATACAAGGAGCGACACGAGCCATGCAGCCAGTGCCGTCGCCGCTGACCAATTCTCCGCTAAAAAAATACTGAAGAGAAGCACATAGGCACCAGCAGACAGGACGAGTTTACCTACAAAGCCGAACTCGCGTTTTGACCGGCCCTCATATGCCGGGAACAACCAATAAAAATTGCTTAATACAAGCAGCCCTGCCGGTGGGATCAAAGCAAAGTAATAACGGTAATAACTGTTGTCTTTGATCGTGCCAAATAAGAAAAATACCAGTGGCGCAGCGATAACCAGCAGCATGAAGGTAGTGACCTGGTTGCTGATCAGCACGCGGTAATCACGCCGCTCATTCGCCCTTTCGATAAGCAGTAATGAACTTTCGCGGAACAACGCATAAGCCAGGAACAAGACGATCATAAAAAAGCCCATATTCATTCCGCCCAACAAATTATATACAGGCTGCGGGTGATAGCCCAGTGTTAAGGGAAAATTTTGGAAATCACTAAAACCAGGCGCCCAGTAAAACGAGGCGAAGTTGACCCCGGGTCCGAGCAGGTAAGCCAGGACAATGATCTGGCCGATTACGCCCATAGCTAACCCTACTGCCGTTAGCGGTTTTTGACTCCTGACCGTTTTCATTGCCATTGGGATGATCAGCCGGTTCAGCCACAGGTAAGCCAGGTAAATGACCAACACGTTGACCACTGTTAGCAGCGCGTGTACTGGCCATTCATTCGTATTTGCGCCATACCATACCCGGCTTATGCTGACCAGGGCCGTTAACACGGCCATAAAGCCGGCCAGTAAATGCTCCTGTGATCTCCACTTGACTTTCATATTCGTTTATTTGCTACAAGGTTAGCACATCCGTAAACCGCTTTTTAAAAAATGTGATGAAACCTGCAAATATGTGACGAAAACTTATTGGCAGGATGACTCCATTTTCTTAAGACGAATTTTCTATATATACATGAAATTGAAAAAGGTAGGAAAAATTTCCTAATAAATTTGGATGGTAGGAAAAAACTTCTACCTTTACTGCATGGATAAGAAGAACGAGCAGCTGCCGTTGGAACCAACAAAGTCAGAACTGGAGATCCTGCAGGTGTTGTGGGAAATAGGCCCGGCCACTGTGCGTGCGGTTAACGACGAGTTGCTGAAGAAAAAAGAAGTGAATTACAGTACAACCTTAAAGTTCATGCAGATCATGGCCGAAAAAGGTTTATTGAACCGCGACGATAGCCGGATGAAGCATGTTTACAACGTAGCCGTACCGGCGGAAAAGGCCAAAGCGGAACTGCTGGATAAATTTGTGAATGCAATGTATAAAGGATCGACCAGTCAGCTGATGATGCAGTTATTGGGTAATAAAAACACCTCCCGGCAGGATCTGCAGGACATCAAAGAAATGATCAAAAAACTGGAAGAAGAATAAAATTCGCGCCATGATAAATACCATCAGCAACTTGTTTTCGGACCACTTAATGACTGCCATTAGCAGAACACTCCTTCACTCGCTATGGCAGGGCGCATTGCTTGCTGCTTTAACGGGAATGGTGATGACCTGCACGCGTAAAACTTCGTCGGCCAGTCGCTACAATTTATTAGTGGCGGCTATGGCACTATTTGCATTCGCTGTAGCAGGTACATTCATCATGGAATGGAACATGGGAAGCGTAAGTACGCTGGTCACGGGAGATCATGCTTTAGTCGACCACGACCTGGCCCAAGCCGGCGCAGGGATATATCCGGCAGGAGCGACTGCTGCTATCACCGGAATCATTGGCGCTTACTTGAACAGCTATGCGGGAACTATTGTATGGATATGGTTTTCGATCATGTTTGCGCGCTGCCTGCAACTGGCCATCGGCTTGCGCGGGCTGTATAACCTGCGCCATAAAAATGTATTTGGCATAGGCATTTATTGGGAAGAACGATTACAGCAGCTATCGACCCAACTGGGCATTAAACGGCTGGCCTGTATTGTTCAATCCGGGCAAATAAAAGCGCCGGTGGTGATCGGCTACCTGAAACCTTTGATCCTGGTGCCTATTGGTATATTGGCTTCTTTATCCGCCGAAGAAGCGGAGGCTATCCTGCTGCATGAACTCGCCCATATCCGGCGCGCCGACTACCTGGTCAACCTGCTGCAAAGCTTACTAGAGATCGTGTTCTTTTTTAACCCGTCAGTCCTGTGGCTATCGGCGCTGATCAAAGCAGAGCGTGAAAACTGCTGCGACGATATGGTATTGGTACGCAGCACCAAGGTGAATTATCTCAATGCGCTGGTGGCCTGCGCGGAATATAATCAGCCGTCGCCGGCCTATGCCATGTCTTTAAAAGGCAGCTACGGCGAGCTTAAAAACCGGGTTAGCCGCATCGTTTCCAACAAAAACCTGTCGCTGAACAGCAGGGAGAGATCCTTGCTGGCAGCCTTCCTGATCGCGACTATCATATTTGCTACAGCTTTCGTAAATGGTGAAAAGCTCAATAAACTAACCGTTGTTACCAAAAAAACAACTACCGAAGCCAGGTCCCGTCATCATGAGGCGCAGCCTATTGAAGTCATGATCAGCGACCTGATGGAAGATGGTATTATTACCAGCGCAAACGACCTTTCCTTTAAGATCAGCTCCAATGAGTTTATTGTAAACTATAAAAAGCAACCTGAAGAGATCTTTCAAAAATACCGGCTCAAATATATCGCTGATCAGCAAGACGGCGAACGTGACTGGTTTTACCATTACGACAATAGTAAAGTACATTAAATAATCCCCAATCATATGAAAATTAAATTAACGGCTTTTTCAGCCGCATGGCTGCGTATTGCTGCCTTTTTTGTAGTATTCTCACTTTGTAGTGTTGCGCTGCTCTCCCATGCACAGGAACGTGAAAAGGCGCTTGACGATTTCTTTTCGACCATTAACCGGAATGGCGAGATCAGCGGCAGCGTGCTGGTGGCTGAAAATGGGAAGGTGCTTTATCAAAGATCGTTCGGCTATGCCGATGCTGAACATAAAATCCCAAACGCTGCCGGTACGCTATTTCAGACCGCTTCGGTATCCAAACTATTTACTGCGATCGCGGTACTTCAATTATACGAACACAAGAAGCTATATTTAAACGATAAATTCGCTAAGTATTTCCCGGATTTTCCTTATCCAGGGGTGACCATATACCAAATCCTCGCTAATACTTCAGGCATCCCGGATGTGAGCGACGTATTTGTACCGCTATGGCGATCAAACAGGGATACCATCTTTACCATAAATGATCTGATCCCAGCATTGATACATGACAAGCTGCCGTTAAATTTTCCACCCGGAACAAATTGGGATTATTCCAATACGAATTATAGTTTATTAGCGCTGCTGGTAGAAAAAATATGCGGCGAAAAATATGCGGCCTATCTTTCAAAAAATGTGTTTATACCGGCAGGTATGAAAAGCACTTTTCAGAAGACATCCGGATCAGATCCTTATGCACACCCGAACGTAGCCTACAATTATGCCTGGCCTTCTATAGCGTCCCTGGCACCTGCGCGTGTCGATTCGTTTGCGACGAATGATTTTAAGGTGAATTACCGGACATGGCCGTCTGAAGGAGATGCCAACATCTATACGTCAGCGTCGGACCTCGCGAATTTTGACCAGGCCTTGTTTAAGGGACGGTTGCTGAAGCAAAAAAACCTAAACCTGCTTTTCTGCCCAACTACAAGCAGCAAAGGAAAAAAGATAACCTTAAATGGTTTAGAGTCCGAGATCAGTGTGCTGGGTGATTTTTACTGGGCCTTCGGCAACCGCATTGATGTAGACAGTACGCTGGGAAAGATCGCATGGGAAAGCGGCGGGCTACCCGGCTGCCGGGCCAATATCATTCAAAACCTGACCAGGCACCAGCTGTTGATCTGGCTGGACAACAAGCAAAGTCCTTCGGCGATGGACAATATTTTTGGCGCATTAAATATCATTAATGGCAAAACAGTGCAAGTAAAAAAAGCAAAAAAACAGTTGGCCGCGGTTTACGCACGTTCATTGATCACCGAAGGCGAAGATGCTGCGTTTGCCAAATTAATAGCGCTGGCACCCGATACGACGAATTACAGCCTGACTCAAAATGAAATAAATGACTTAGGGTATGAATTCTTTAGTAATAACAAGATCGACCTGTCGATGCAAGCCTTTCGCGCTGCCGTATATATGTTTCCCAACAGCAGTAATTTATTCAACAGTTATGGAGAGATATTGGCAAAGTCGGGGAGAAAGGAAGCTGCCATTACCATGTATCAAAAGTCATTGTTGTTAAACCCTGATAATGACGATTCAAAAAAGGCGTTGAACCAACTGAAGCATAAATAAAATTTGTAGTTAGAATGGTGGTGACTGGGTGGGCTAGCTTTTTGATTTTTAAGGGTCGAACGGATTCGAACCGTTACCCTAAAAAACCTTTAATTTATTTATACATTTCAAATCGTCTATGAGGTGGTTCGAATTCTCCCGGTTTTGGGGAACATATTATATGCTTTCATTCATTTTTAAGTTACTTTTTTAATATCTCTTTACCATCCTCGTTTTTGGGGTTAAGTTCAATGGATCTTTGGTGCATTTTGATCGCTTCGGGGATATTGCCGGTTTGACGCAGGGCGTCGCCCTAGCTGTCGTAAACGTTCCAGCTGGACGGGAATAGCCGGGTGTTTGATTTAACTACGGCGAGTGCCTCCCGGAAAGGATGTTTGGGTATACCTCGGGTGATATGATCGGCGAATCCATATTCAAAATCATTCCGCCGGAGAAGACGGAGGAAGAACAGCAAATTTTGTTGAGAGTGAAAAACGATGAGCGGGTTGAGCACTTCGAAACCAAGCGACTTAAAAAGGACGGGAATCAAATCGATATATCATTAACCATCTCCCCAATCAAAAACGAACAAGGTGAAATTATGGGTTTGTCAAAGATCGCCCGTGACATTACCGATCAAAAGATGGCGGAAATGAGAAAAAATGATTTCATCACTATCGCCAGCCATGAGTTTAAGACGCCGCTGACCACTATTAAATCTTATGTCCAGCTATTGCTGACCAAGGCGCAGAAGGACCAGGATACCTTCCGCGTCAACGCCTTATCAAGAGTTGAAAAGCAGGCCAATAAGATGTTGATCCTGATCCAGAATTTTCTGAATAATGCAAAATTACTGGAGGGTAAATTCAACCTGGTCGTCGAGCGTTTCAGTACACATGCATTACTGCTGGAAGTGGTAGAAGACGCCAAAATACTTTCCCCTTCGCCTGAGATCGTGATGAAGGATTGCGAAGATGTATTTGTAGTTGCAGACCGTAATAAGATTGGCCAGGTGATGGAAAACCTGGTCAGTAACGCAGTTAAATATTCCCCTGTCGGGAGCACGATCACTATTGGCTGTAAGACAATTGATGGCCATGCCCAAATATCCGTGTCCGACACAGGTATCGGCATTGATAAAAAAGATCAGAAAAATTATTTGACCGGTTTTACCGCGTTGAAAGTGTCAAACTCAAAAATGTGGCAGGATTTGGGATAGGGCTTTACTTGGTAGCCGAAATACTCCGGTTCCATGAAAGCAGGATATTTGTAGACAGTACAGCCGACCAGGGATCAAAATTCTATTTCGATCTCCCTATATCAAAAGACTAAGTGAGTTGGCTTAAATAAGGAATAAAGCGGCTAATGCGAATACGAGTGCGGCGGTCATCACCAATGTGCCCAATTTCAGAAATGCCCAGGCACTCACGGTTTGGCCTTCGCGCCGCAGCGCGACCAGCCATAGAATAGTTGCCAGCGAGCCGGTAACAGAAAGATTAGGGCCAAGGTCCACACCGATTAAAACAGCGCTTTTGATCAATTCAGGAACATGTCCCTGAACGACATTGCCTGCGATTAATCCCGCAGGTAAATTATTCATGAGGTTACATCCGAAAGCGACGATAAGACCGCTGCCCCAGGTTGTGGCGGTTACGGAATGAGCGGCACGTTCATGCAGTATGTTAATTAATGTCTCGGTCAGTCCGGTTTTATTCAGCGCTTCCACAATAACAAACAAACCGGCAACCAGTGGTAATACAGCCCAGGAAACCCCCTTGATAACTATCATTGGGTTCTTCCTGGCGCGGACAATAACCACCGCAGAAGTTAGTATACCGGTAATGGCAGTGGGTAAACCCAATTGCATATTAAAGGCCGACGCGATCAATAAAATTACTGCCGTAATACCAATGCCGAACATCGCAGTTTTTCCACCCTGGGAAAGTACCGGGATAGTAATGTCTGATGCTATTCGCTCTTTTAAAGCATTCCGCTGGGTGAAACGAAGGACTATATAGGTAACCGCAATCGCCAATATCGACGGCAAACTATATTGTTCCAGCCATTGCAACAATGGTGGCATATGACTCCCGTAGATCACCAGATTAGCGGGGTTGGATATCGGTAATACAAAGGAAGCCGCATTGGCGATAAAAGCGCAGATCAGCAAATAAGGTAAGGGGCTTTTCACTTTGGCAGCCTTGACAGCAGCCGCAACGGCGGGCGTTAAAACTACAGCAGTGGCGTCGTTCGATAAAAATGTAGTCACCACCACGCCGACCAGGTATATCAGCAGAAATAACCTGTTTGCCGATCCTTTCGCCATTTGAGTAGCATGAGCAGCCAGCCAGTCGAATAGCTTTTCTTCACGTGCAGTTTCCGCAAGCAGCATCATGCCGGTTAAAAACAAATAAACGTCCGTCCCCTTATTGATACCTATCCAGCCTTCGCTGAGCGTGATCAGGCCAAACAAAAGTAAAATAATGGCGCCCGATATTGCCCAAACCGCTTCCGCTAATTTAAATGGCCGAATGATAACGCCAGCTATTGCTAAAAAAGAAATGATCCAGATGAAAAGATGAGGCATATATAATTAAGGATGTAAAAATGATCAATTAGTTTTCAGCGTGGTGTCACAGGCTGTTCTCAAGGTTTTGGAAAAAAGCAGCCAAAGCAGGATCGAAACTGTGGCAAAGCTACTTAAAATTAAAAAGGTCGCGTTGTAACCAGCTCCCTGCGCGATCCAGCCGCCTATTGCAGGGCTTAATGAAGCGCCCAGGCCCTGCACGGTCATTACCGCACCCTGCCCGATATTAACCCGTCCGGTACCATTCAGGATATGAGCAACCAAACCGGGGACGGCTACGCTTTGCAAGCCCGCACCGATGCCGTCTAAGATCTGGACAGGGTATAAACCGGTATGGTTGATCATGTGCGCAGCTATAAATCCACGAACAGGCAGTGCCAGAAAAGATATCAGTAATACCAGCCAGTAACCTTTCTTTTCAGCCATGCGCATAGCGACAAGTGAAACAACCACCATAACGACCTGTGCTATGATAATCGTCAGGGCAACAAACATCATTGGGTTGCCTTGATTTTTTGCAGCGGCTGCCAAACCATATAAAGGTAACATCGCGCCATTACCCAGGTGAAAACAAGCCAGCGCCGCAGCCAGGATCAGCAGCGGCTTACATTGCAGCAATACTTTGAACCCGCCTGCTTTTTCATCCTCTCCTGATCCTTTCATCCCCCGCGCAGCCCGGTCATCTATTGCTTTCCCGGGAATCAATAATACCGATACAATAGAAAGGATGCCAAAAAGAGCAGCCAGGTAAAATACAGCGGGCATCCCGTATTTCATCCCGAGATAACCCGATAAGGCGGCACCGGCAACGTTGCCCGCATGATTATAAGCCTGGTTATAACCATTCTGACGGTTAAAACCTGCCTGTTTAACAATACCTAGGGTGATGCCGATCACCGCAGGGCCAATTGCCGAACCGGCGATCGCGGTAGCAACCTGTGAAATACTGACCACCCAGAAATTTTGAGACAACAAAATAAGAGCAGATGCCAGAATCGTACATATTCCAGGTACCACTACATACAGCCTTTTTCGTTTGGTTTCGTCGATCAGCGCGCCGGCCGGCGCAGTCATTAGCATACCGGCAACACCACCGATGGTCATCACGGTTCCGATAGGGCCGCTCTTCCAGCCGTGCGCCAATAAAAAAATTCCCAAAAACGGGCCAATTCCCGCCTGCATATCCGCCATGAAGAAATTAAGCGCTTTTAACGGGCGCAATATTTTCCGGCGGCTTTGGGATTGCTTTTTATCGTTGCTCATGTCGTTTTAAACAGGGCTCAAACATTAAAAGTTTGAGGCCCGGTAATTTATTACCAGTTGGCTTCCAAAGACATGACCTTAAAAAAGTTTCTAAAAATTTCAATTTATAATCTTTCTGAATTAATACAATATTGCATTATTATTAACAATGTAATACAATCTTGCATTACATTTGATGCAATAATAAAACATATACAGGTTTCCATATCGGCACAAATGATAAAGTCTGATCACGCTCCTATTTCAACTTCCCGCTTTGAAAAGCCTTCGGTAGCCATTATTGGTTCCGGCTATTCGGGGTTGAGCGCGGCGGCCTATTTGGCTAAATCGGGATGTACTGTAAACGTTTATGAAAAAAATACCGAGATCGGCGGTCGCGCCCGGCAACTGTTTAGCAACGGTTACTGCTTCGACATGGGTCCAAGCTGGTATTGGATGCCGGAGGTATTTGAACAGTTCTTTAATGACTTCGGCTATAAAGCTTCAGATTTCTATGAGTTGGAGCAGCTTGATCCCGGCTTCACCATTGTTTTTGGAAAACAGGAAGTGATGAATGTTCCGGCGAATTATATGGAATTAGAAATACTGTTTGAATCTATTGAGCCCGGCAGCGCAAAACAATTGGCGCTCTTTTTAGAAGAGGCAGCCTTTAAATACCGCACAGGTATGAATAAACTGGTGCATAAGCCCGGCCTGTCTTTACTGGAATTTGCAGATTGGGACCTGATCAAAGGTGCTTTTAAACTCCAGGTATTTACCTCCTT
>Ga0116227_10000265_pt1 | contig 96066 bp, 66 predicted proteins | sample S1TSphgellanicum_FD_89693 | JGI IMG/M metagenome (GOLD analysis project Ga0116227, IMG submission 89693) | Host-associated microbial communities from peat moss isolated from Minnesota, USA - S1T2_Fb - Sphagnum magellanicum MG | ecosystem: Host-associated > Plants > Peat moss > Unclassified... | reverse complement strand
GTGGCAATGAGCGCCCCCGGTGCGGAGAGGGGCGTGGGTGTGTGGGGGGGGGGGGGTGGGGGATTATTTGTTTTAACCCATTTTAAGGCCTTGCATTTTACAGCTAATCATTTTGTTTCTTTTCTATTTCCATCCATTACAAATGACATTCGCATCATACGTCCCCTTTTAATTGTGTATTATCTACATACAAACATTTCTAGACTAAATTCCATGTGATAGGTCTTTCTATCCAACCTCAAAAATGTGTAGCATGGCCACCTTCAGACTTGCCACCGGGCTTCAACACCCCATCTTAGTTTGCCATCTCATCAAAAGGAATTAGAGTCTTGGGGGTTTTATTGGGCATTTGAACTTTCACATCATCCTTCATCAAAGATGCCATGTTAAAATATGTTCAACATGTGAACCTTATTCTTAGAATGGGTGATGTTCAAGTAGCCTTTGGAATTATAACTCGTTGTTTCATGAACGCCCATTGTATCTTTTATGATGCACACCTCCATCTTTCACTTTCATAAAGTCTTTTACTTCCTTTGATTCCTTCCCCTTTCAAGTGTTTAGACACCTTTTAGATCCAAGATCCTTTGATAGCCCAGAAGGATTTCTAGTTCGTAAACAAACCTCCCTCCCAATAACTTTTAGTGGCATTGAGTTCATATCGACAACCACCATCGCCCCAATAGTCTATTTAAGGAGTTGGGCCCTTGTCACTTCGGTCATAACTACTAAATTTATAGTTAATTAACATCCTTTCTTTTTTGAAACTTTAGCACGAGTTGACAACAACACATTTCTTTTCCAGCAACACTTCAAGGCAACATGTGATCTTTTACTGCCTTTAGCTCATGTGTGTTTTCCTCTATTTGAATAATTCATCGGGTAACAAATGGTTCGACTTCAAGATTCCATCTCAAAGCATTTGCACCATCACACCTTTTAGAACATGCTTTCCAACGAGATGTATGAAACCCATTGTGATTGAATATTATCATGTTTTGGCCCAAGGGTGGGCGTTTGGCTTACAATTCGACCAATCTTTCAAGCCTTTTGATTATCTTCCCTAGTTTTTTCACAACATTTCATATGTTACTTGGACTACCTTATCCTTCAATTGTAGGTATCTTTCGATGTATGTGCACACATCCCATTGACCTTATGGGTATTCACCTTTTACATTGCGTTCATGGCAACGAACACATTAAAACCCATGATATAATTTGCGACACCTTTGTTGCCATTGCTTGAGATGTTGGCTTTCACGTGGGATGAAAACAATTACATATGTTTCCTTCAATCACATTCAATTCTTTTCATCGATGAGTCGACATTGTGTTCACCAAAGATGGCATTTGCACCCTAGTTGACTTTGACTTTGACATTGCCAACCCAATGTGAGTGGATTTACTTCCTCGATCTTACGCAACTCAAAGATTTACCGCCTTTGATTAGCTCTAGAGAAGGAAAGAAACTATCGCAACCGACACCCCACTATCAATTCCTCCCTTTCATAATTGAAATATTTGGTTGCTTACAAAAACATGTTGATTTGTTTTTACATGATTATGCTAATGCCATTTGGAGCTTGAAAGGGCCAAAAGGCTCTTGTCTTTCTGCCTTAATCATTTTTCTTTGTCAAAAAGTTTCAATCACATTACCAAATATGCAAGTGTCCTCCATCTTAAGTCGAGCAATAGCCATCGACTTAACTACTTCTTGACTCCCACCCCTTCAAGACACGCCTCCATCACCCCAGCAGATCTATTGGAGGCCGTTGATTTTTGACATAGAAATATGGCCAACCTACCACAAGCAGTCAATTCTGAACATGAAATTTTTTTGACATCTGATTTGAGCCAACTTGACATCCTGGAACTTCTCTCTCTTTTTTGTCTTACCACCTTTGTATATTTTCCTAATTTGTGGTGTGTTTTTTAATAAAGCTTTCCGGGATTTGAAGATTTCTTCTTTTCTCTCTCAACTGTAATAAATTGTAAGCCTCTGTTGAAAGTTTTGGTACGATTGGAGATTGTTTATATAATTTAGAGTTATCCATAAAATGACCCTCCTTTTCAGGCCTTTCTTTGATCCCTCATCCTCTGAACATTGTTATTTGCAAAGTAAAGATATTTTATTAAATATGGGTATAAAATGCTAGAACTTAGGATTAAATGCACGAGGTTCGAAAATATTTATTGTCAGCTAGGTTTGTTTAACTGACAAATGAAGCCCACAACGTGACAAGATGTCAAACTGCTTATCTAGTCTGCTACTGATAGCTACTACCCCCTGTCAGGGATGGGCTCCACTAGCTGTTACATAACACCTGATCTTTAGCAAAACTGGTCACTCAATCCCTTTGTAGCCAGAAGAAGAAGAAACACGATTTTTTTTTTGGTTTTTTCAGCATTCGGACTGTGTAATTTATTTTTTCAATTTTTGAATTGACAAAAGTGGTGACTTTACACTGAGAAACACACTTTTCCCAGCCCAAAAAAATCACATAATCATAAAAATTTGCCATGCAAAAATTCACTGAACATGTCACTCCTTTTACTTCGGTTAAAATCAATAGCTGGCGCCAAAATAAACTCTTTAAATTATATTTTAAAATAATAATAAAATAATAGCACAAAAAATCAGTAGCTTGCATAATTAAACTTCTTGGAACATGATGAAGTATAATTTTATACTATTGTGAAGCCTTCCTTTCCTTACATGTTGCATAATAACAAACTAATCTTCAGTGAATTGGGCAAGGTTTTTTGTTTTCAATTTTGTGAGGTAGGTGGACTAGCTATCATCTACAAAAGGAATGAGTCAAAATTTGGCTAGGGGTTAGAAAGAAAAGTAAATCTTTTAAAGAATATTTATTTATTTTGATGACCTCCAATAACATAGTGTCAAAATATGGCAACTTTGGTGCTTTTTTTTGAAAAAAAATCCTATAGTATATACCCTTCGCTTTTTTTTTTTGGGTTTACATAGTGGGAAATTTCTCAAAAGAAAAACCAAACACTGAGATTCTCAAATTAAGGATAAGATTTTTATTTTTTTCTCTTTGGTATACGCCACCTCCTTTCATTGGATTATAATGGATAGTTGGTATGATTATATTTCTTGGAACATGAAGCCATTCTAGCTCATGAAAAGTTGGGGAGAGAGAGAAAGAGAGGCTGGAGCATTACTTATACTGTATTTATTTATTTATTATACTTCAACTCGCATCATCAGCATGAGACCACACTTTCCTATTTTGAACTCCTTTGAAGTTCTCCTCTTGGATAGGATGGGGGCTCCTAGTCTGACCTTGGGGCAGTACTATCATTATTGGGTTTTATGGGAAAGAGAGAAAGGCAGATGGATAAGAAAGGCACACGTACCGATCAGAATCCACAAAGAGTTGTGTGTTAAGAGCATTCCGAGTAGTGTTCAGTATGTAACCCTAAAAAAGTATTTTTCACATCCAAGTTTAGATATTTACTTTCTTGCAACCCCAGCCATGAAACTGAAACTGGTGGGGGTACCACTAATAGCAATCCACCTGGACCAATCATTATGATGAGCCAATCAGAAACACTGAGCAGCATTCAGATCATATTTAGTACTCTTTTTGGTACGTTCACAGCCTTTGTTGTGCGTTCTACCAGCCAACGCAAAGTGTACAATTATGCTGAGCCAAAACCATTTTCGTGAGCCAAACCGGCATATTTTGACTTTCCTTCATCCAATTTTAATGTGCAGATCACATAGTTAGCACTCAGAGAGATGCTCTGAAGGCTAACTATTTATTGAGAAACACAGTATATCCCTTCATGCCGTTCATGCCACTCTGATAAGCTTGAGCCCCAACAAGGGCCCACCCCTAAAGTATGCCACACAAAACACACCCTCAACCCCCTTCTCCCCCAAACGTCCGCAGACACAAATGCCACAAATGCTACTGTTATTGGTGTAGGATAATGTCCGGGTATGGGGTGTTCCCAAAATAAGGCCCCCAAGGAGGGTACCATGGGAGGGACCCGTGCTGGAAACGTCAAGAATGAGATTGTTATCCCATTTATAATATGGCAGATTTTTTTTCTTTTTTCTTTTCTAGAGATACCCATCAAGGGGTATCATGGAAAAGAGAGAGAAAACAAGGCAAGGACTCTTGGAAAATGAAAGACTATTTGCTTTTTTGAAATGCCCCACATTTCATTTCTAAGAGGCAATATTATTGCAAATGAAATGCCTTTTCCTAACACTTTTTTTCTTGGTGAAATTATTATGTCTTCAAAAATGTTCTTGACATAATCTCTCAACAAGTTTTTACTTTTTTTAATTTTTCATTTTGCAATAATTGGCAAGGTTTTATTTTAAAACATGTGTTGCATTTGGAAACTTGGTTTTTTCCAAGTTTTTATTCAAAACATCTCAAACAATAGCAAAAAAAAAAACACGATAACAAGATCACTGCTGCTGAACTCCCTTCTCAGAGAGCTCGAAACAAAAGGGTTGAAGCCATAAATTGGAAGATTTATTGCATTTCAAAGGAGTTCTAATCCTTGTAACTCATGGCAAACAATTAGCATCTCTTCAAACTGAAGGGCAATAGTCCAATTGATTTTTCAAAGAGTATTCAAGAAAGGGTTCCATTAAAGAAAATTCTCCTTCTTAAATTTTTGTTTACAAAATTCATTTGAGGTTGTTTTGTAAAGGTGTAAGTTTGGGTCAAATCTTTCACTCTAACAAAAGGGCAACGTTGACAATAACCTTTTACTACAAGGGCATGTAAACTAGAAATGGATCCAACATTTTATTTTTAGGGTTTAGGGTGTGAATTGAGAAGGTTGTGTTTGTGTCTCAACTTTGAATACTAATGTTTGGTTCTTTTTTATCATTCAAGGGAGTGATGGTTGATTTGTGAAGGAGTGATGGAGATGAAATTGGTTTGTCAAGGTGCAAAATTTTGGGGATTTGCTTTGCATTGGTTTTTGTTTTTCTTTTGTGTGGATGTTGTTGGCACTAGTGATGGAGTGAAGCTTTTGAAAGTTGAAGATAAAAGGTGACAACCTTTTGAAGCTAAGGCCCTTTTGCATTATCATGTGTTTTGTGTTTTTTTTAGTACAATTGTTTTTGTTGTTGTTGCATTCAAAGGAAGACTACCCAAAATGTGAACTATTTAATTGGTCTAGACATCAATTTTCAAAATATCTATTTGATACAAGATTTGTTAATCAAAGAATTAGAGGTAGATAGGTCCTTAGAAGCATGAATGGAGTTAATGAGAATGAAAGGCTATAGGGGATTATACAAGCCAATAAATTAATGACATCAAAGGTTCAAGTTCAATATATATGAAATTATTTATAAAGGAATTACAATGTTGTGCATGTGTGGGGAAGGACTCACCTATTGATATGGGAGTTCCAAACATATATTCTTTTTTTCTAGGAATTCATTTCATGTATTGGGGTTCAATTCATGATGTTTTTGGGAGGTTGGGGTTTGTGCTTATCAATATTTTCCTAATTTGAGATCACATAAGGCCCAAAGGCCAATGTGGGCTAGTTGTGCCATTTTGTGGGGGAGAAAACAACACGTTATGTGAAAGTTTTATGAGTTGTGTGACTATAATGTCATTTGGAAGATCGTGATAGCCCAATGAGTGGAGATTCAAAGAGATCTATTTAGATCATGCCAAATAGATTGTTGGATGTTTCCTTAAAGTTCAATGAGTTGGAGAGCAAGAAGGAATCAACAATTAGAAATTTTTAATTTTGAAACTACCACATTAGTTGCAACACCTATAAATTTTGGTGCAAATCATTTGGAGAAGATGAATAACATTGTTGTGTGAAAAAAGTGAGATTTGGATTAGCATTAACATGATGATATAATGCGAGGAATATTTTATCCACAAGAATCTACAAAATGGAAAGGAACTTTGAGGAACAAAGGAAAAACTACAATTATAGATTAAATTTTTAACAACTTTGGTTTTGAGTTTGTTTTTCATGATGTTGAGAAAAAGAAATCCATGCCTTATGTAAGAAATATTTGGATAATACCTACCCTACTAAAAAGGAGCTTGCTATGTGAGGATCTTCAAAATTGACATGGAAAACATGTTCAAAGAGGGAGATAAAATTGTTATAATAGAACACATTAACATTAGATTCAAGTTGTTAAGTTGGTACTAAAAAAGGATTCTAGGGGAAAGAACAAATGGGTCAATGAAAGCAAATATCATGTTGATTTCTATGTAGCATAAAATTTGTTTCTAGATAGGGAAAAATATTATTTCAGCAATAATAATGTAGCCATTTAATATTATTAGCCTTAAAAGCATGGATGCGTTATTTGAACAAAAAATTTGAAAATATTACTAATTGGGTGGAAAGGTTAAAAATGATAGCATTGATAAAGGGTACTGATAAACCCAAGTTGTTCATAATTGGTAGATTAAACCTAAAAAGCAAAGCCAAAAAATGGTTCAAGGAGTTGCATGCAACATGTGCTAGTTGGTGAGCCATGAAGGTAGGGTTGTTGTTAAAGTACAAGACTATTGATAAAGAGGAGATTATAGTCAAGTTGGATGTTTTCAAACAAAATCCCAAACAATGGGTGCAAGCCTATAATGGAAAATTTGTTCACAAAAGGCAAGATTGAAGATATTAAACAAAGGAGAAGGTTTCATTCTTGACTCCATCCTAAGATCTGAAAACTTTGTGTAATGCAAGATTATGTAAACAATATGGATGTAATTTTTTTGTAGCTTTGAATATGAAACAAATGTTGGGAGAATTGGGGAAAACGACCTTTGAACCTTTCAAAGAGGAGCAAAAGGAGGGGATGATGACTAATATAGTGGTGGAAAAACATGTTAATGCTTTTAAATGAATCATTCATTAAAAAAAATTCAAGCACGTATTTTTAATGAATCATGGAATAAGTTCCCCAAGGGCCAATAGTTTTTTTGCATGCTAGATATGCAATTCCATGGATCATGTTGCTACAATTTGCCCAAGAATTAGAGATTTAAAACCCAAATGTGGTAAATGTTTTAATTATAGGACAAAAAATTGTGGCATCAAATGTGGATGTTGTATAGGATCGAGCGATATAAAAAATAAATGTTAGAAAAAAGATATTCTATATTTTAAAAAAAATCTTCTCCTGTCTACTATAACCAACAATCCTACCTTCTTTCCTCACTAACCAATTGCAACCCTAAACCAAAATTATTCATGCAAGTATCATTTCACAAGGATTAGGGCAAGTCATTACATAAAAAAACATTTCACATCTTCAAGGAAAGGTTACAACATATTTCTTCTAACCCTAAGTCCTTCCACTCCCTTTTCTAGCTAACTCTTTGCCTATTCCTTAAACTTTTTCCCTTCCTTACAATCCTACCTCCCACTATCTACAACTTGAGAGCTTTCAACCATAACCTTAAAAAATAGCCCCTCTTGACTTTTACCTTTGTAAGACAGCCTTGCTTCCCTCTAGATATTTTGTTCTCTTGTTTTCACAAGAAGGCATACCATTACTTGTTTGCTCCCAGGCCCAACAACCAAAAACTCTAGCCCCCCCTTTTCCTACACCTATTCCTAAATTTAACAACATGGTCTAGATACTTTTTTTTGGTCTCCACCATCCGTGACGCGCTCCCAAGTCCCTTGCTAGACCCACTTGAGGGTCCAAGTACGTTGAATTGTGGAAAGTTGGGACTTGAGGGTTGCTCCCAACTTCCAGCACTAAAAGGGGGTAGAAGGGCGTGCTAAAAGTCCCGGGATTAGACTAGGAAGAGGGACAGGTATTATCTCACTCGAATCTGCATCCAAAACCAACCACAAGAGGGTTAGTTCACATTCAAGAACACCCTTGGGTGTTAGGATAAGCCACGGGCATTTGGACTCACTTAATTCACCACAGCCCGGACTCAAGGGAAGCCACCAGCTTCCCCCATATAGTATTCTCTGCAGCTCTCGGTGGAGGCTACATCCAAATGACTATTTTTCTCGGGACTCCCAAAGTGGAGTCCCGAAACTGTCCCGGGTTGGAGTCCCGGAACTTTGGGAGCTCATATCTCCCGGCTCCGACCTCCAATTGGAGTGAGGTCTAAACCAAAGTTGTAGCTCTCCTCGAGAGCTTTCCAACGCCATGTCGCACTCCTTCAGCGGACGTTAGAAAGAGGTCGATTCTTGACTTTTAGTGGTCGGGAGTCAAACTGCCAGTTTGACTCTCGGCCTTTCTTTTGCCCATAACTTGGGCTGCAGATGTCCAAATGGCACATGCAAGGCCATTTTGGGCATGTACACTTCAAGACCTTTCCATTGATATAAAGAACACTTCAATGCGAGGTGTTTTGACCCTTGAACTCGAGCTCTGAATTTTCAGGAGTCCCAGAAGACACCAATTTCCCACTTTTGGGGGTGTGAGTTTCGTCCTCACACTTATCCCAAGGTGGGGTTGCAACAATCCTCCCCCCAATCACCATATCCACTTGCGCTACCACAACTTCCATTCACCAAAACAAAGGTTGATTTGACCACCCCTTGAAAGTTGGTTGGTTCATTATGTTATGGCCTCCTATTTTCGTCTACCTTGCCTTCTCATGATATGTTAAGATCTCTTACCTTCCCTTACAACTATCATCATCACTCCCTCCTTTTCACAACACTTTTAGTCCCATTCGTCACTCAAGAAGAAAAAAAAGAAGTCAACAACAAGTTCTTTGCTTTTTAACTCCTTGGAGGCACCACTAGTACTATTCTACCCTAACCCTAATTGCTAGAAGCTTCTAGGAAACATCCTTCCTCTTGTCCATACCCCTTTTATCCAACAAGGTTAACTAGTTTTAGACGAGGATAAAAAATTCAACTTTGTCATAATCCAACCAACCTATTTCCCCCTTTAATTTAACCATGCCACCTCCCTTCAAGTCTTATTGGGATAAGGACATTTGTCTTAACCTAATCCCTTAGACATAAAATTAACCCCAAATTTTCATTAGCCATTGTACCCCTTCTTAATCAAAATTGGGTTAAATTAGTTTGAACCCAACGAGGCCATGTATGCATCTAATGTTGAAAACCAATGTTTGGTTGTATTTTATCACCCAAGGGAGTGGTGGTTGATTTGTGGAGGAGCGATGGAGATGGATTTGGTTTGTGAAGGTTTGAAATTTTTGGGATTTGCTTTGCATTCATTTATGTTTTCCTTGTGTGTGCATGTTGTTGGCGCCAATGACGGGGTGAAACTTTTGGAAGTTGGGGATAAAAGGAGGCAACCTTTTAAAGCTAAAGCCCTTTTGCATTATTGTGTGTTTCGTGCTTTTTGTAGTAAAATTGTTTTTGTTGTTGTTACACTACAAGGAAAAATGCCCAAAATGTGAATTGTTTAATTGGTTTGGACATCGATTTCCAAAATATTTGTTGCATCGGATATTCAATAATCAAAGAACTAGAGATAGATAGGTCATTAAAAGCATGAATGGAGTTAATGAGAGGCTTCAAGCAAATATTCATGCTAATATGTTAGTGGCATCAAAGGTTCAAGTTTAGTATACATAATTATGTATAAGAGAATTGCAATGTTGTGCATGTGTGGGGACAGACTCATCCTTTTGATATGGGAGCTCCAAATATAGATTCTTTTCTTTTGAGAATTCATTTGATGTATTCATTCTTGGTGTTTTTGAGAGGTTGGGGTTTATGCTTATCAATCCTTTTCTAATTTGAGATCACAAAAAGGACAATGCAGGTTGTTTATTGTGCCATTATGTGGGGACAAGACAAAACATTTTGTGAAAGGTTTATGGGTTGTGTGACTATGATGCCATTTGGAAGATCATGATAGTTTAATGAGTGGAGATCCAAAGTGATATGATCCATTTTATGCCAAATAGATTCTTGAGTTAGTGCTAAATCATGTAAAACTAGTTGTTAGTAAAAAAATTAGGAAAATATAAGGTAGGAGAAGATGTGATTTGTTGCTAGATTGGAAATACAATTGTATTCTGGAATGTGTTGTTAATAGTCCATATCTTCAGCATTACCCTCCTTTTTATTACAGGCAATCCTGCCCTTCAACTTTTAAGGCCTACAGGGAACCATGACCAATCTTGGTCTGCTATCTAGGCCTGTGTCTTATATCAACACTGGTGTAAAGACACTACCATGTTGGTATGACCTAAGGCAATACCAGCCTTGTAACAATACCAACTCTCACGGTACTTGAGGTAATACCAGGTATATATATCTTACATTAATTTCAATAAAAGTGTAAATCTGTCTCATACTAGTGAAAAATCAGTCATGGACACAATAGAGTTATCCATAAAGTAACCCTGTCTTCACCCTGTCTTTGGGCCTCCTTTCACCCCCTAGCCCCTCTTTCAGTGGTATCTGCAAAGTAAAGACATTTTATTAAATCTCAGTTGTACAGTTAGAAGCAGTGAAAATATACGCAACAGCAGTGGAGGCGCTCAGGAAAAAGGAAAGACAGGATGAAACTCAGTTTACAACCAAAATTGATGGTTTTCTGAGTTTCATCCCCTGTTGAGTGCTAATGTACTTTTGTGCAGGTTTTGTTTTTAATCTCACCCTCTGTATGACCAAACTCAGGGTTCTGGTGCTGTATTTTTCTTACTTTACGGATAACTCCAATACCGGGATCAAGATTGTAAAAATAAATTTGGGGTTTTTACAACGGTATTGGTATTGGTGCTGGTTCACCCAAGGCAAGGGAAGCAGCATCTACACTGGTACCTACCTACCTTCGTGAGTGAGGCCTCGAAGTGGGTCATATTTAAAGAACTTAGAGAGAGAGCCGTTGACACAAAGGAGTGATATAAAGGAACCCAGATTAGGACTTGAATCTGATCAAGCCTGTTGTGATAACTACTAATGGCAAACTCATTATTTGAAAGAGAGTGCACTAATTGGATGCATTAATTACATAGGTGGAAGCATCATTACACCTCATCTGACGACTATTATTGGTTTTATTCAGAATGTGAAGCAAAGAAGGAAATCATTTAACTACGTAGTAGTACGTTATCCAATTGCATTCCTCATCTGCTCACCTGTGATATTTAGGCATTATTCAATTTTATTTTATTTTTTGCAACGAGCGAATTTGATTGGCCCATCACTCCAAAAAATAAAAATAAAATTATGATTGGCCCAGCTATATAGGCGAAAGAAGGACAACATTTGCCAAAGCATATGGGATAAAAGCGAGGTGCTATGGAGAAAAGGTTGGGGAACAAGTTGAGAACTTGGGGGAACATAATGAGAACCCGATGGGAACTCATTGAGAACTTGAAGGGAACAGAGCGGGTGGGGTATTATTACCTGTTAAGCAGCAAGACGAGATTTTAGGGCAAGAACCCTCCCCTTCCTTCAAAGTGAAGGCCTTGAGCCAGACAGACAGACAACAAGAAGCATGCACGGAAGGGATCTGGTGCTGAGTCATGCCATGAGTGCAGTGGAGACACGTGAGTGAGGTCTGTCAGCAACAGAGGTGACTAATAAATACCCTAATAACTACCGTGTTGCCAAAGCATGACAAATGGCCTGCCTCTACCACTTCCTCAACAGCTACAAAACTGACTCAAAACTAACTTGGGCAAATTACTTACAAGACACGTGATGACCCAAACTACCAGTACCCCCTTCATCTACAGTTGCCCTTCATCCGTCATCAAATTAGCATCCAATTAGCATGCCCACTACTCTGTCCCTTACACACACATGACAGCAACTGAAAGAAGATAGCCTCCCAGTTTTTGAAAACTTAAGTATGTAGAAGGATTTAAAAAAAATAAAATTAATTTTTATTTATTTTTGGCACAAATGAAAAGAACTTCATTGCCAAAAGGAACTAAGTAGAAGGATTATTTAAAAAGACTGTCTTGCTTCGTACTAAAACATAAAGAAAAAGACGAAGGATCACCTCACATTTGTAGCAAACTGTGTTTTAGTTGTAGGGGAGGTTCCCATACGAGTGGGTTTTCCTGAGGGAGGGGCACTCGAGGGCATGAGAGCCTCATGGTGTTCCTGAACCTCAGGAGAACAACGAATGAGTACAGGAAGCTCCCCTTATGTAAACAACTCTCTTTTTATTTCCTCCCTTCTTTCTTGTTTGTTGAAGAAAGAAATATTTCCATGGGAATGTGGGGAACGTACAAAATTGGGGGAGCTCCCCAGGCATAACGCCTTAGGGTTCATCTGTTGGGGGAGATGCTTCAAAATACACACAGAAATAAAAAGGGAGTTGTTTATACCTGTATTTTTCTACCTCTTTTGAGAATTGGTTAGAACTTGGAACTGTAGATTATGGATAACCAGAACATGAGGGATGCATGAGAATTGTGCGAACAACATAAGGAACATTTGACAATGCATATGCGACAAAGTGTGGGCAACACATGTGAACTATGGAAACAAAGGAACATTTGACAAATCATATGGAATAAGCAATAACATGTTACCAACCATTGGGAACATTTTGTGGGAATAAAACCCTTCAACAGAAAAAAAAAAAATCATCAAGTTCTGCCTTGCCTCCCCCTTCCCCAATACTAATCATGTTCTTTCTATACATGCTGATCTCCTTGGATGCCTAGAAGGTACTTTAGTTAAGTGTATTCAACACCTTCTTTTTGCCACAACACATAATGCCCCTCTATGATTGGGGGTACCTACTTGCATCCATACTTGAAGAATACCAAAGAATGAAAGTCACCCTTTAGAACATAAAAGTTAAACCTTGAACCTTAAAACCAAGACCATAAACCCTGAACCCTAAATCTTGTAATTTTGCTTTGGGTTTCAATAGTTGTAGTTACACATGATTTCCTTGCTGTATAAAACTTGCCAATAGAAAAAACCTTATTGTTAATAACCATGGATTTCAAGACTTTGTTATAAATATGGCAACAACTTCACCCATGTGGTGTCACTAATATCTAGCTAACTTGCTAAATGCAAATACATCCTCCTCAATCATTAGTCGTGGAGTGGAAACTCCATTTTTAGCATTCGTCATTATGAGAATTAGGTTAGAGACAATTCTCAAAGGGATCCTTACAATAGAGACTTTTAGGTAGGTGAAAATTAAAGGTGGAAATGTCGATTTGAGTTTTTATTGAAATAAGGTAAAGGTCATATGACACTCATTTGAGAAAGGAGAAATTGAAGATTTAAATTTTCGAAATCGATGAAGAGGAAGAAAATTGAATTTCAAAATTAACAATTTAGTAATTGTGCATGAACATTTGTGTTGCAAGTGTTTTAAGCATTTGGGCAAAGGAGTTCGATTGATTCAAACATTTTTTGCACTTGAATTGAAGGAATCAAGTGCACCTTTGAAAGCCACTTGTGATTTTTTCTTCGAATCAACAAACTTGTTTGATTAATCTTCAAACATTGAATGAGACCTTATTATGGTACTTGCACATAATTTATTTTATTTCTCAAGATCAAAGCATGTCTGGGGTACCCCCTAAGGATCATCTCTTTTTGTACTCAATGAACCCCCTCATTTAAAACATGTTGTAACTTAATAACACATTCATGTTTAATGTTTGATTTTTTTCATGGATAGATACATTACTAAGGTACCATTTTATGATTAGGATATCAAATTTGAATAAGTTTCAGGATTCTTACCAAGTCCTAGAAAAAAATTGAAAACTTTGTTTCCTGAGAAAAAAATAATTCAAGGATTCATAAAAAATATTTAAACAATTTTTTATGATTCAAAATTCTTATCACAAACACTCTCGATACTAATGTATATAAAATGTATGAATGTAACAAAAACCAAATGCCCTATTATAATGTAATTTTTTTCAAAAAATGAAAATTTTGAGAATTTTGGGCCTTTAATAGAATGTGGCCTATGTTGGATAAATTTTAATATTTTTACTTTCATAAGTGAAAACAATAGATATTCTAGATGCCTATATAAAAATTGGAACAAAATTATGTCATTTGACATGAGAAAAAAGGGAAAATTTAAGACAAGTTGTAGGAAAAGTGAAGAAAAAAATGAATTTGAGTCCATAAGAATGAATCTTTAGTGTTCCATAGGGGTTACCCCAATCATGTTTTGACCCCTTGAATCTTTAAATCACATCATGTGTTATTAATCATAAGCTCATTAAGGGTAACGAATTTTTTACCACGACACAAAAAATAATGCATAAATATTTGACAATTGAATAATTATTGTTGTTATAGATGTGTTATTGTTATTGTATTCTTAACTAATGATAATGTGATACATGGTTATACCTCAAATGTTGTCACAATAGTGGTCTTTGAATCATCCATATAATAATTGTTTAAGCAAAATGTTGATTTTGAAAACCGGTACATGCCCTTGGTGTATGTACGACCTATGGTGTTTATTGAACCTTCCAAGTTCGAAAGTCACTGAAGAAAATAACCTTTCCAATAAGTATTAATTTTCCTTGGTCCTTAACCATGGGTGGTTCATGCCCCAGTAGCTACAACTTTTTACATTCTACTATTATATTGTATCTTCCATCATTTTTCAAAAATGGCATTGTTGTTGGCATTCTTGCCTTCAAATTCCCCCATACTATAAGGTCCTCCCCCCATTGTTAGTATTAGTAGGTAACATCAGGTCATTCAAATTGAGGTACATTCTATACAATAGTTTTAGAATAAATGGGTATGTGAAATACAAATGGGTATAGAACCGAAACTATGTATTTTTATTACATAGTTATGAAGATTTATGTTATTGTTTGCACAAATATTTATTCACTTATCTATTTTCAATGTATAACTATTTTGTCACAACCATCTTCCTACCACGGATTCCACACATTCACAAATTATGCCAAAACTTTTGAAGATTCATATTTCAATTCCCTTAATAAGTTTATTTTATACAACTTTCCATTCTTACAACAAATTGTTCTCATAAAGTGAAAATGTTTTTCAAAGCCCAAACACTTGCTTATATATTAAACAAAGAAAATTATTCAACAAGAAAGTTACAAAAAACTTACACATTTCATGGCTCATTATTTTATCAATCATGTGATTCAACATGCACATTAATTTATAGTATTATTTTTTTGGTGAACCATCATGTTTAAATCATGCACATTAATTTGTGCAAAGACCTTCCTAGTAAATCACTATTTTTGAATTATGCACGTTAATTAAAATCATAACTAATTGATAATGATTCACCAATCATTATTAAATTATAAAACCCTACCATCTAATAAATTACCAATGTTAACCCTTAAGTAATTACATAATTACATAATGACATCAAATTATAGGTACTTCACCTTCTTTTTGTTCCAGCTATTGCGTTGTTTCCACTCCTCACAATGTATCAACCTAGCCTATATTTTGTAATTGTTTTTCAAATAGCTTTTTCATACTTTCAATTACTACTCTAAACATTTCCTATGTTAATTTAGTTAAATTTTCAATTACCTTCCCTACTATTATTGGCTTTTGCAACATATGTCAAAATAATCCCTCTATAGCTTAAATTATTACAAGAAGACCCAAACACCATACCTCGAGTTCTTTAGGGGTCACATAACTTCAAATTGCTTTTGCAATAACCCACTTGTTCCCTTCATTTACTTGGCTGTTTTCCTTATGTCACATGCGTGACCCATTAAATTATTATACATTATATTACTTAATATTATCTCCTAAAACCATTAACATAAACAAACCTCCCGCACTTGTGACCCAAGACAATCACCAAATGAAAAAGTCCCTTTTTCCCAAATCCCAATAACTGTCATCTTCTCTAGATGGGAATATTGGGAATTGCTAAAAATTGTTGACTATTGGGTGTAGTAGTTCATAAGACTAAAGCTTTTACTACTACATAAAGACAAAACAAAAAAATGGGATTAATTATCATGAAGCAATAAACTACTTCAAGCAAAGGAACAATCAACCACTAACCCAAAAAAAAAAGGATCATGTAGATAAAATGTCAAAACATGGCAAAAACATTATTCTCTTTACTCACACAACACATACACACATCACATTAACATGCTCACACCAAACACATTCCAACTACTCCTAAATTACTGTCCTCCTTCACCTTTTTAAAAAGTTAGTTGTTTCCTAAATTAGTGGTGGCTGACATTGTTCAAATCTTATTTCTCTTTTCATCTCTTTATTTCCCGCATTGCTATTATATTATCCTTGCACTACATAGGCAATAGGCTAGTTATTTACGTTAGTAAGCTTTCGATTCTTTGCTATCTTAATTACTACAATAAACCTACACTAATTCATTCCAATAAAATCATTCTACAACCGAAACAAAGTCCTTGAAAACCTTAGGCTATGGTGGGTTCGGTGGGGGAGTTTTGGTGGGAAGTTTTGAAAAAGGAGGAGGTGTTGCAAAAGATAAATGGCGAACTCAAGTAATGTTAAGGAAGCTAATCATTTTTTTCTTGGGTTATGGTTTTGAAATGTGTGCTTAGAATCAAAAAAATATGTGAGGATTTAAGTGTGCAATTAGGTTTTTCTTTGTATTACTTGTGATTGTTTGGGAAGAATGCCCACGATTTCTTGATTCCCTTTCATTTCCACTACATATTAGAGTTTGGAAAGTAGTTAGGTCTAATGCAAAAACATGAATAAAGTAGTAGATTTGGTGTGGAAATGAGGAAATTCAATGGGGCTAATGAGTTTATCTGAATAGGCTCAATTTCTCAAGCTTGGCATGTTGGGATATGGGGAGGAAATTTTTGGAAAGTTTAGATGGGAAATGAACTTGTAACTTGATGTCTTAGTTAATTACTTATTTAATTATTTAGGGGTTAACATTGGTAACTTATTTGGTTGTGGGGTTTTATAATTTAATAATGGTTGATGAATTGTCACCAATTAATCATGGCTTCAATTAATGTGCATGATGACCTTTGTGATGTGTAAGACTTTTCTTATTTAAATTTTTTTTGTTTAGTACATAAATGGGTGTTTGGGACTTATGGAAAAACCTTCATTTGAGGAAAACAATTTGTTGTAAGGAATAGAAAGTTTCATGTAATAGGCTTATGAAGGAGAATTGAAAGTTTGATTTTCAAAGGTTTTGGCATAATTTATGAATGTGTATAATTTATGGTAGGAAGGATAGTTGTGACATAATAATAATGCATAAAAAATAGATATGTTAACAAATATTTGTGCAAACAATAACATAGATCTTCATACCTATACCAAAAAAAAAAAACATAGTTTGAGTCTTATACTTGTTTGTCCCACACAAACCCAAAGTTGAAAACTTTGAAAAAAACCATGTTTCACCACTTTTGTGACTTGAGGAAAAGGTACATTCTTTAATAGTTATGAATGATTGAACCTTTCTTGTCTAAACTTCTAAAGGGGTCTTTGTTGGGATATTTAGGGTTGTGAGGAGAAAAATGTATCAAATTGATGCCAAAATAAGATAAGATAGCTAAAGAAAGGCGATTTAGAAGGATCAGGTCCACCTACATTGGCAAAATTGACATGTTTTCTTTCCTGATCTACATTCTTTGATTAGGGTAGGATAACATAACTTGTTGACCATTTATCTTGGGGAACAAATGTGTACTAAACAATGATTTGTGAATGAAGTTGTTTTCATGAAAATGAGGAAATGTATAGAAGCTTTTTGCTAGCAAAATTGAAGTGTTGTGCAAGGTGAGACTCATGCTGCCACAGAACAACCTATTCATTGAGGTAATTACTCATGCTGGTTCTCGATTTTGTAATATTACAGAATCAGAGAACCACCAATTAGTTCCAGTTCTTTGACAAAGCAAAATCAGAATCAAATAACCACCAGTCACAGTTATTTTAAAAACCTTACAAACCAGTTTGTTTTCATGGCAGAACAGGTAAAGAGCTGAGTATCAGGGGCGGTTCTTTGATTTTTTTCAAAAGCTTGGAAATTATGGTAATATATCAGAACCAATTTTATGATGCTTTTGAGAACCAAGGTTATGTATCCTCAAAACCACTATAACAACCACCAGAGTAGTGTCCCTGTTTCCAAAGATCATCCAACACTGGCAATCACCTTCAATATAATGAAGATTGCTCTTGATCCCACCAGCTTCAACAGTACTTCAAATGTCAAAGCTTTTCTGGTTTTAGAACAGCCACTTTAATATGTTAGATGATTGTGATGCATTGTTTGAAGTTAAAGAAACACAAGAATTGAAGGGCTCCTAGGAGTGATTCTGCCAACCTTCAAGGTGAGTCACATTCCCAATACACTGTCAAATCCAGGGTAGTATTTTGGAAATATTTTTCTGCATTGAAATGATACCATATCTTTCTGATCCCAAACTGATATGTGCTGATGTCAGTTTCAGCACTGAAATAATAACTTTTGTATCAGGGCAGTGAAAGGTCAAAAGAGATCAATAAGAGGACATCACCAGTTCCTAAAATCTACAAATGCACAACAGTAGTTGTACCTGAGTAGCACCTGAAATATTTTTGAATGGAGTTCACAATGTCTGCAACTTATGCAGAGAATATATATTGATTAGCTTTAACTGGGGTCAAGGGGCCATTAGCCCGTCAATGGTGTAGGAAAGAGACTTGGCCCAATCTGCTTTGAATAGAATGTTGCGCAATGTGTCCATAACATTGAGCTCTGGATCCAATTTCTGCTGCCATCCCTGTATGCACCCACCATAATCCAACCCAGAATGGTCAGCAGCAACCCATCATCTGGCTCTGTACTTGGCAAATATTTATCTTATCTCTACACTACAAGCCTGTAAATTGGGTTCCTGATTTATGGAAAGTTACATGATTACTTATCCCGTGTGCATAGTAGAGCTGTGAAAAAGCTTGGGTCTAGGATTTAGGGTTTAGGTGGCTTTAAGCTCTGGGTAAAACTCAGTTTAGGGTTGTGAAGCAAAACCTCAAGGACAAGGGTGGTGACCATGACTGTGCAAACATTGCCATCAATGTTCACTTTGTGGCGCCGAACTTGTTCCAGAAGCTCTTGCATGCACTGCCCTGGTGTGACTGCATCTCCCTCCTCTGACCCCCAGAACTTGAACACTTGCTCTACCTCCTGTGTGATTCACCAAATCCCATTTGCAGTTGTGCTTCAGAGACAAACCACCTTCTTCTTACTACCAAGATTCATAACCCTAAAGGTCTAATACATCTTATTTAGGCAATGCGAACAACAGGGTCATCTGTCAAGAGCCATAGTGTGATCATCAAATGTTCTGACTCTCTACAGGTACATGAGGACAGAGGGAGGAGAAGACTAACATCAATAAATGCTGCCGGATCAGGGCAACTCTGATTACGTGAAAACTTGAGAGTGCATTCTGCTGTTTGACGACCATCCTTTACAGCCACTGCCTTAAAAAAATCAACGAGTGTTCGCCTATCACGCTGTGAAAGCTCTGCTGTCATGCCTACATCTAACAACACCACATGTGGGCGGGACCGAAACATTTGCTTGTTTGGTGCAGGGTTTCCAGGTTCCATGCGCACAAGAATGTTGCCAGGGTGCAGATCAGCATGGATGAAATTGTCAACCTGGCACAAACAAAAGTTGTAAACAAAACATATGATTTCAGATTAGGCAGTGACAAAGTATGAGCCTATTTCTGAAATGAAAATTAGAGCAACCCACCACCACTAGGTGGGAGGAAGAATCACCTTGCAATTGTAGCACAATTTATATGACTCTGAGATGACTCCGGTGCAAAACAAGGACACATTGGGATTGGAAAAATGCTTGTTTGTAAAGAGAACAGCAACCTCAATCCACAACATCAGAAGTAAACCCTAAGAAAATGGGTGAATATGAGCAGAAACACCCACCAACAACATCTTCAACAAAGTATGTGTCCCAATGGATGCAAGTGCACTGTTGACACGATTCTTGTCAGGCCTATCCATGAAGCGAGAGACACTCTCTCCTTGCTCATACGTCTCCACTAACACAGCTGGATGTACCAATGGGTACAAGGGCTTTGGAAAAGAAACATCCTTCCATCTCCGGAAATTGTAAATAAAACGGCTCAGATGAGCAGCTTCTCTTGCAAGATCAACCTGCATTGCAATGAATCAAAAGATATTGCTCCATAAGACAACCAACGACAAGCATGACAGATAAACAAAGCCACATTGTAATCATGCAACACCATGGTAGACAAAGAATGTAACTACAGATCAGAAAGACAGCAAATCATGTGTGATTATCAAAGCTGAATTCACACTTGTGAAGCAATAAAAACCATAACCAGCATCAATTCATATGGAGGATTCAGAATGCCGTACTTGAGTCAACATGAACACAGCAAATTGCTGCACACTTTCATCAAGTCTCAACCATTGGAGGCCAGGCATGTATCCTGAAATTTTTGCAATCCAGTTTATTATGGCAAAATCACGCTGGATCACTTCAGTAACACCTGGATGCCGCACCTTCACAGCTACAACCATTGGCCTGGACTTTTGACCTGGATACCGGAATCGCAAAACAGCTCGATGAACCTGAGCTATGCTTCCAGAGGCAACAGGTTCTTCTTCAAAATCTTCAAAGATCTCATGAAGCTTTCGACCAAAAGCACCCTCTACTGTTCGGCGAGTATGAGCAAAATTGTGTGCTGGGGCCTTGGTGTGTAGCCTTGATAGCTCGGCACACAGATCTTTTGGGAAAAGGTCAGGTCGTGTGGCTGCCCACTGACCCCACTTTATGAAAGCCGCACCTGCCTTTTCTAATGAGAAACGCACCAAGTAGAGCCAGAGTTTACGATAACCCTCCCCCCATGAATCTGCAAATGGGGCTAATAAAATAACAGGTGTGAACAGCATGGCTAGGAACAGTGAACGAAGAACCACTATCAGTCCCTCTAGTAAAGAGGAGAGAAGGGACAGAACAAATGCAGGACGATAGGGTGCTCGGGTCATTAATGAAGTGATTTGCAGCTGTTCAGCTTCAGCAACAGCATGACGTGCCCATGTTGCCTCTCCAACAATTACTGCGAATATCCGCGGCACCACCTGAGACCGAGCACAAGCAAGGCTGGCAGCACTTGCAACCCTGCCTAGTGGACTTAGTAAGGGCGTTAAAAGACAGCCATATGAGAGTGACTTCCATGCCACCTTCCCTTGTGACTTTAGGTCTGCCCTGACAGCAGCCATTGACTCTCCTGTGGCACGTAACACAAGCCTGACATCTTGTAAGAGCTCCTGTTTGAGCTTTGCCAGTTCACTCAAGAGAACCTCATATCTTGTGTGTCCTGGTCTTGTCCTCTGATTCTGAACAACCATGGAATTTGAAATCCCACTGCTTCTTCTCGAGGAAACATTTTTCACAACAAAACCAGTGTCAGGCAGCAGGTTCCGTTTCGTGTTCTCCAAAAGGACCCTTCTCGATATTTCATTCAAGGTTAAAATCTGCTTGAACTTGTTGCTTCTGGCATTCTGGTAAGAAGCAGCTTCTCGTGTCCCCAGTCTTGCACATTTTTGCAGTGCATAAACTCCACACCTGCCCGGAAATATTGTCCAAAAACCAAAACACTTCTTTCAGATTTTCACAGAAGGCAAATTGTTGCTAAAGCCTTTGTTGCCAGAAATGGAAAAACGGAAAAAGATAGCCAGAGGATCAATTGATACAAACCCTACATACACACACACACACACATGGCAGTTCACCTAGAATGAAGGTGCTGGTGTTCAAGTCGCAGCTGCTGCCTGCACACTGTCAAGAAGAAGGCACCCACTGCCATAGCTGCTGCTTCCCACCTTCCCAACTGTGTAATACTCCTCCTTTACAATCCATGCTGTAGTAGTGAATTGCTCTCTCGGCTGTCTCTCATTTGCTGGATCTGTTGTCTCCACCTATTTTTTCTGCAAGCTTCTTCTCCCTGTGTTTATCTATCTGTTCCTGTTTCTGTTCACCACTCAAAACCCTAGAAGCTCAAAACCCTAGTACCCTTTTTCCTCTCTCTCTCTCTCTCTCTCTCTCTCTCTCTCTCTCCTGTGATTTCTGATCACCAGCAACTCCTCTCTCAAGCTGTCCGTCCCTTCACACACAAGAGCAACAAAAACTACAGATGTTACAAAGCCTGCAACCACAAACACCTCCAGAAGAGACTAATACTGAGCCGTTTCACAAAGCGGATCTTTCTGGAACAGAGATCGACGTCTTCATCTTCCTTGGCAAATCTATTGAAGCGAGAAAAGAAAAAAGAACCCCCACCGCCGTTTTGGACACGGATCCCTTTCCTCTTCAGTCCTTGATCCTTCTTTTCTAATGTTCTCACTCTTCTTCTTCACTCACTTTTTTCTCTCGTCCCTAAAACCTTCTGAGGAGGAAATGAACCTACTACGACTTCCCACCACTTCCTTCCTTTCCTCTACCAGAGGCTTCGCGCAACAACAACAGCTTCAAAACAAATATAGGAAAACCATTTTCGAGCTCTCATCTTTGGGATGAAAACTGTCGTCTGTGGGTGCTAAAACTGTCGCCTTATTGGGTTTGAAGCTGCACCAAGCTCTGCACCGACTGCGTCGTCTGACGACATCGGCGATCGTGCGGGAATTGCAGCCGCAAATCTAAGAAGACGAGAGAACCAGCAGCGTGGCTCCCTTTCTCCTTCTTCTTCCTCCTCCTCTTTTTCCGCCCCGCACGGCTCTTTCCTTCCTTCCTCTGCGTACACTGACTACGGCCCTGTTTCACACCAGGGTCGAGTTCGAACCGCCGAGTGTATGTGACCCGGCGGCCCGAGGAAACGGAGGGTGGTGGTACCTTTGGACACCTGTAGAACCAATCGGTCACGCTTAGTTGGCAAAGTGTGCATGCCTACGTGTCTCTTTTCTGTGCATGGAAAATCTAATAGCCTTTGCTTTTTCGACGCTTGTCTTTTGGGGGTCTTTTTCTTTTCTTTTCTTTTCTGTTCTGTTCTGTTCTTTTACTCAATTTTTTAGATTTCACCGCTGCTTTTTCCCCCCCCCACACTGACGCATTTCCCCCAAAATTTGGTACTTTTTTTTCCAAAAGTACCAATTTATGATATTCTGCAGCGTAATTGTGAAGGACATTAATAAATATGTGTAGGGTAAAGCTCCATAGTGGGTCCATTTTCGAATGAGTGTTAAAAATGCTAATGTTAGGGTTAGGTTAAATGTGCCGCATGACATTAACCTAATGTGTCACCCTTTCAAAGCATGTTGTGCATGCATATGTATATATGCCTTTTAAAGGCAGATCTACCTTGTAATTGTAAGAAGTGACCTTATTTACACTAGTGCGAACCCGGTGCATAATGCACCCGTTGAGTTCCCCTCTGCCCGGTCCTTCTTCGCCCGTGCCCCTCCCCTCCTCGGCCCGTGCTGCCCCCCTCGCCCGGTCCTTCCCCGCCAGTCCCCCCCCCTTGCCCGTGCTGGCCCCCCTCCCTCTGACCCCCTCGCCTCGTGCTTCACCGGGCTCTCCTTTCCCTCACCCCCCCCAAAACACTCCATAGGGAACGGGAGCCAATGAGATTACGTCAAATAGATAATAAAAGCGAAATGACGTCATAGAAAAAGAAGTTGTTGAAAAAAAAGAAGAAAGAGGGTACCAAAGAAAAAGGGGCCAAGAATCGAAAAAAATAAGAGATAAATAAAAGACAAACGGACGGACGGACTAAGTGAATTAATATATAGGATTCTTTCTTTGTGTAAATGTAAAACCTCTCATCCACATCCATGTATTTATAAATGAATAATTTTGATTGTGTTAAGTGTAAAGTGGGTAAATTCATTTTAAGTCTTGTAAAATCATGAAAGGGGAATTGTAAATGATCTTGGGGAACACATTTGGGAACTTTAGGAACTCTATATGGGAACTTGGTGGGAGACCTTTTGGAATCATCTGAGAACATTGAAAAATTTCAACATTCAATCCCTAACCTTCCCCAAAACACAAAAAAAATTGGGCATGTTGGGTGCATGTTAAATTGCATCATAATTGTTGTAACAAAATTTCTATTCTTAAAGACCCTTCACACCTAAAGGTAAATCATTGTTAATTCAAGGTTAAGATCTTAAAATCAAGAAGCCCATTCACATAAAAATTGTTATGTAATTTATTTTTTGATGTGGATCCTAGTTTTGAGGACATTGTTATCTCAATGTTATGCAAAAAGTTTAGTAACTTTAAATCTTTCAAAATTGTAAATTGCAAAAGTTTAATAACTTTAAATATAACAAAATTGTAAATTGTAAAAGTTTAGTAACTTTAAATCTTTCAAAATTGTAGATTGTAAGTGAAAATTCCAGTGTTACATAAAATGCCAAAAAGGAACCCATAAGTCTTTAATGCCAATGTTAAGTACAAAAAACTAAAGCTGGCCATCACGGGCATCATCGCCAAAGCAAACTTTGATGCCCATAAAATATCTCCCCATCATCTCCACTTTGAAATTTTTCTTCCCCATCATTGTCATTGTAGTTGAGTTTGCAACAAGGGCTCTATGCGTTAAAAAAACCCCATTAGTCTTTTACAAACTTTGTTGGTCACAAAAGATTAAGCATCACTACATAAGGAACATCAACCATTTTAAGCTTCAGCAATTCCAACGGTGTATTTAATGAAGGTACAAAATCTCAAGCACCTTTTACAATCAAAAAGCTCTAAATTACCATCAATGTATGTTAATTATCCAAAGAATCCAAGAATTTGAAACCATTAGTATGTGTGGATAAATATTTAAATATGTACCACAACTTTCCAAAAATCAAAAACCACGAGTCTCCAAGATTGTTGTTTTTGAATATGTAGAAGAGGTGTACATCCAATAATTAGTAACTTAAATTACAATTCCATTATAATAACGAACTTATGTCTCAATGCATCAAGTTTAGTCTTTAGATCGTATATGTACCTCATTTTTCAAGAACTTCAAAAATCTAAAGTTATCATTTACATAGAATGGTGTTTATGAATCTACATAGAAGGTTTGCATCCAATAATCAATAGCAACCAAATTGTAGTTCCATTATAGCAATAAATTCAAGTATCTCAATGCAATAAGTCCAAATCAGAATCTATTATTGTCCTCAAATTTGCAAAAGAAGTATCCATTTAGTAATAAAAAGTAGCAATCTAAACTATACTTCCATAATAACAATGAAATAGTCTCAATGCAACAAGTTATGATGTTTAGTTATATACTTTAATTCTCCAAAGAATTCCAAGAATCTAAAACCATTAATCTATACAAAATTGTGTTCTTGAATCAATATATAAAAACTTACATCCACTAATCAATAAGAACCAAATTGTACTTCCATTAGCAATGAATTTGTATTTCAATGCAGATGTCCAAATTCTTGATGAGGGTTGTTTTGCCCCCAAAAAAAAACCAAAGGCAAGAAGAAAGTTATTAGGGCAAATTCAAATGCATCACTTGAAATTCACACAAGAAAACCAAGACATCTTAATTGGGACCACAGGGAGGTGATGCATCATTTATCAAGGCCAAGCAAAATGTGCACAAATAACACTAGACAAAGTTGACCCACAAGATTAATTTGAAACCATGTTACCAAATTGAAAAAAGATTCGTTGTTGTGATGTTTACAAGTTGTTCCTAACACTTGAAGAATGGCCCTACTTGCAAAGACAAATGGAGTTCAATCTTGAGGGAATTCAAAAAAAAACATGATTACATGTCAAGGATTAATCATAACAAGGAATACTAAGCAATGAACCCACAAGACAAGGTAAGTTTTCATCTACATAAGTTGTTTAACATGAACGCCTATGACTCAATTCATGAGTTCATAGTGAGTCATAGGAAAGTGCCAATATTATTCACCCCACCTAATGTGTGAGATGTCATGAATGACTATAACACCATCTTTAATCCAAATAACTTAGACTTATTATGAATAATTAGATTTATGTTATTTATTAAATTTTTTTGACATCATTTTTGTTTATTTTTCATTTTGTTGTTCTATTGTTGATAAAATGCATGTTGAAAATGTATAAACATAATAAAAAATGGTTTTGATTTATTAATTGCATGATTATGATGATGAAAAGAATAATGGTTTGTCATTTTACCATAATTTTCATGACACAAAATGCAAAATTTTACCATTCAAGGAAAGTTAAACTTTATATTATTTTAAAAAATAATTATGTTTATGTTGATACTATGATAGTAAAATATAATTTTAAGATTTGTTAAAATAACTAATAAATGACATTTGATCCAAATTATGTTATGTAGTAGTTCCCATTACTTTTACATAATTATTTTTTTCTAGGAAGTTTATGATGGGTAATAGTAACAAATGACAAGAATGGATTGGGGAATGAAGGCATTGATTTGATTAGTGAAGATATTCCAAGGATTGATCAGAGTTAAACCTTCTGCATGAATTTGGGTGAGCAAACATTTTTCACACCACCTCTTTTTTAGTTTAGATTTCTTTCTAATGCTATAGCTATGATTGAACCTATGACAACACTAATGATTATAACCCCAATGTGCACTCCAATCCACACCCCATCTTGTTGAAGTTAAGATGTTTCAATGAAGCTGGAACTACAATTGAAGTTATGACAACCATTGACTACAACTCCAATGCGCAATGCAATCAACACCCCAATCAACAACCCATTATCCAAGCCTCAAACTTCAACATCAATGACTAATGGAGTTCAAAATGTAGGTGGTGGATCTCAATCTTGGCAACATACGTGTGACACAAACCTATTCTTTTGCACACAAAAAACATTGTTAAGGCCACACAAAAAAGGAGTTAAATCCTTGTTGGTTTTTATTGATAGAATACTTGAAACAAGTTGCATATTGAGGAGAAGCGCATGAAAACACAAGAAAACATATTCAAAAAATGGTTGGATTATTTTAAATGTAAAGACAAGTTGATCAATGAAACTCAGATGAACATGGTGAAAGCCATTGCATGCCCCACACAAGTCATGAGCATGGTGCTTAAAACAAAGGGACTACAAATTTCAATAACACAAACCTTTTAGGATAGGATCCACCCCATCATGAATTTAATGTGGCAATAAAAAGATCAAGTGATAACCTGGGGTTTTTTACAAATGATCACATGGCAACTAACAAAACAAAAGGATCAAATGACAACCTAGGGGGTTTTGCAGATGATCACATGGCAACTAACAAAACAAAAAGATTCAAGTAACAACCTACGGGGTTTTGCAAATGATAACATGGCAATTGACAAAACAAAAGGATCAAGTGACAACATGGGGGTTTAGCAAATCATGAAAACTAATAAAACAAAAGGTTCAAATCATAAGGAAGGATATGTAAATCATAGCAATTGACAAATCAAAAGGTTCAAATGATAAAGTATCAAGACTTTCATAGATCATTGCAGTTAACAAAATAAAAAATTTGAATGATAAAGGATCAAGATGTTTGTAGATCCTGCTTAAGAACAAAATAGATAACAAATAAATTCATTCAAGTTAAAACGAGATAAGAAATAAGAACTTGTGAAGTAGCTGATCAATTGATAGTTTTTATCGAACCACAAAAATTACACAATTCCCTTTGCATTGTTTTTCTAGATACTTCATGCCCCTCAATTGAATCAACATGAGTTTTCATGGGAGTGTTCCCATTAATCTTATTATTCCTAATTAAGCCTTTCCTCAAAATAGAACTTTGGGACAAAAAAAATACCTACCACTTTCTCTAATATGTAAATAATACATTGCAACATTTGCAAAATTTCAAAATCCACATGTAAATCATCATTCCTAGAAAAAAACCCCTAGCAAATGGAATTTTGATGGTATGGTTTCTATAATACAACTTGAACTTCTATAGTTATAAGTCGTAACACTTCATTTTCCAACAAAATTGTAATTTCCTAGCGCACATTTTCCATGTTTGAAAATGAAGTGTTAGGGACCACATCTTCACATAGCTATGGTTCATCAACCCCACCAAAAATCTAACCAACGAAAAAATCACCTTTTATAACCATGGTGCATAGGAACTTTACACATTACACACAATTAGTAAACTAAATTCCAAAATTGAAATTGAATTGTAACAAAGTTCATAAATTTTGCAACATGGAAAAGAGATTTTAAAAACTTTTCATTTATCATGAAAAGGGCTAACATTTGAATGTTATAATGTTGTTCCTCACTCATGACTTGTGAAATTAAGGTTTTGAATTTTGAATTCCAATGAAACCATTCGCTTAAATACAATTGCTCAAATAGATGCTTAAACAAATGTTCACTCAAACATAAACACCTAGACAAATGTTGAAGGAAACGTTCATTTATATATAGACACCTAGACAACTGCTTAGATAAACATTCACTCAAACATAGACACTCACAGAAGTGTAATTCAAATAAACATTCACTTAGACACAAACACCCACACAAATGCACACAAATGTAGTTCAAACAAACGTTCACTTAGACATGGACTCCCACATAAATGCTAAAATAAATGTTCACTTAGACATGGACACCCACACATATATTTAGATAGATGTTTATTTAGACATAGAAGCCTACACAAATGCTTAAACAAATGCTCATTCAAACATAAACAACCACATGACAAATGTTTAGATAGACATTCACTTAGACATAAATGCCTAAACAGATGTTCAAACATACATTCACTTAGACACGAACACTCATTTAGACACAAATGCTCACTTAGACATAGACCTTCATTCAAACATTCACTGATACACAAACACCCAAACAATTTTTCAAAAATACATTCACCCATAAAAACAAACTTTTTCGCTCAAATAGACTTTCATTGAGACTTTTGCTTGTTTGTTCAAACCTTCAAGTCCTCAAAAGTTCCAACTTAGAGCTCAACACAAGTGTTGAACCATAGACATTTAGAGTTCAAACATTCAAGCTTGAAACTTTAAACAATACGAGCTTGAAACTCAAACCTTAGATATTGTAAAATGACCAAGTGATTTTCTTGGTGTTGTTTCCACAAAGCTTCAATGCAACATATAGAAAGCAACAACTTGTGTGATATTCCTAATGTCGATTTTCCAAAGCTTTGATGCAACAAAAAGGAGAACAACAAACAACAAAGAATGGTACAAGGGACAAGGCTCAAGCTTGAAAACTTCAACATCCTAAAGGCTCAATGTTGCCCGAGGAGGTTGAAAGTTGAAAACCCTAAACCTAAATGCTCAATGCCTTAAGCTTGAAAACTCTAACCCTATAAAGGATATGTATATCTGGATGTACATATCCGAACCCTACACACCACACCCGGATATGTGTAAAATAGCTATGCATATTGGGGATCTCATAAAAGTATATCCATGGATATGAATATTGAATGATGTGGGTTTGCATATATGAATATGAAATAAGGATATGCAAATGGAGTTACAGAAGCCGGTTACCAATAGTTCCAAATTTGGAAAATGAGCAAAATCCGGGGATGAATAGTTGCTAACCGGGGCATTATACCTGTTGATAACCAGCCCACTTACCTATATCCGGCCAACACTGTAACGCACTGAAAAGTCCAGGGTACCGACAATTCCACACGGTGGATAAAACCAGTGGGAACTCCATGTGGACACAGAAGTCCAGGTTTGGAGAATTCCACAGAGTCGACCAATCAGTGGAAACCGTGTGTGGATACCATGGAACTGTTGGTATTCTGACAATTCCATAGTCGTCATGGTCGGGATTTCTTCTCTCCTGTCGGGATTCCAAACAATTCCCGAGGACGGAATTATCTGGTTCCATTGCCACACCACTAGGAAGCGGGTGCATGAAGAAAGTGCTGGGGGACTGTGTGTGTCGAGAGCAATCGGATTGTCGGCGATGAAGAGAGCGAGAATCCGCGTTTTCCTTGACAAAAACCTTGAGACTTTCTTGCGCGACGCCGCCTTCACGACCTTCCTTCTTTCCCTTAGGCGATTTGCCTCGCTTATGACGCGAAAGTTGGCTCCACACGCGCAAGCTCTGGCGACCAGGCATTCTGATTCAGTGTTTTTTTTTTTTTTGGGGTCAATTTTGTGTTGAAAGTGGCGATGAACCATAGGAAGATATAGCCAGATTTGGCTACAATCTAAATATGAAAGTAAAATTCTAATAACATTCTTCCATATTTTTGGCTACCTACTTGAACCATGTATAAAAAGCTAGCAACTTTTCTCAAATTTTGGTCGAATTATGGCTATAGAGAATTTTAAAAACCACTTTATTTTAGCACTTTCAATTTTTAATACAGCTTTTTGGCTCTATATATATAGTCACCAAATAGAAGGGCTGCCAGGGAACAAACATGCAGCAGAGCTAGCGGACCTTCTCGGTGGCCAAGTGCAGGGAGATCCAAGAGCAGCGACAGATACAAAAAGCCCACGCATATTTCTACAACAATCTGAAGTTCAAAAATTTTTTACATCTGATATGATCTGTGAAATCTTTAAATATTGAGAAGCGAGCCAAAAAAAAAGAGGAAAACATCAAGAAGAAGAAGAAGAAGAAGAAGAAGAAATCGAGTCCATGATGGGTTCTGAGCGCAGTGTGTCGGAAGCACGAGTGGTTGTGGGACTGGATTTCGGCACCACTTACTCTGGCTATGCATTCGCACATAAGTCCCGGCCTCAGGATATCTTCACATACTATGAGTGGAAAGGAGCACCGCCCAAACCTTACAGCAAAACCACGAGTGATATCTACTACAAACCAGCAGGATTCGTGACAGCAAACGGGAACTTCCAGTATTCCTCCTGGGGATATCCTGCCCTTGCTGAATTCCAGAGGGACAGTGTAGTTGCTGCCCGAACGGGGAGAGCGCACTCTTCTGCTGTTGTAGGAACTTATTTGACTAAATTCAAGCTTTATCTCGCGGACATGAATGCCGGACCGCCTTTGTCTGCTTCAGTTCTTCCAGAGGGCGTCACTGTGAACCGCGTCATCTCAGACTACTTGCGACATATTGGAGCTCACGTCTTGAAGCAACTTCAGGAAACTTTCGGTAGTCAGATGTCGATGGAGTATGTGCAGTGGTGCGTCACAGTTCCTTCCATTTGGAGTAACAATGCAAAGCGTCAGATGAAAGAATGCATGATCGACGCGGGACTTGTGACGACAACAACAACAGGAGGAGGAAGAGGAGGAGGAGGAGGTGACCTTGCAGGAGCCCCAAACGAAAAGAAAAAAATTGCTGCTGCTGCAAGCCCCCATCCTCTCATCATGGTTCTTGAGCCAGAAGCAGCTTCCTGTCACTGCCATCGCAGTATAAATCGCTTGCAACTGCAACAAGGAGACAAGCTTTTGGTGGCCGACGTTGGAGGCGGGACTACCGACATCGTTGTCCAAGAATGGGTAGGGGATGAAGACAACTTCAGAGTGAAGGAAGTGACGCGCAGCACTGGTGGATTGTGCGGAGGCACGTATGTGGACCAGCGATTCGTCGCAATTCTTGCTGAGAAGATCGACTGCGGCGACGACGGTCTGACCCAATACTTTCAGCGGTTTCCAACCCACAAAACAAGCTTGCTCCGTGATTGGGAGTCGATCAAATGCACATTTGGTGCAATGGCCGAAGAAGATCCTCCCAACAGTAGTAGTGACCACGAAGAAGAAGAATTTACGGACATACAATTGAACCAACAGCTAGCACTTGCATGGGAAGAGCACGAGAAGAGACTGGGACGGGAGCCGCGTGAGGTATACGATGAGATCCATCTTTCCTATGCAGACATGAAGAGGATCTTCGACCCTGTCGTTGAAGACATCCTTGAGCTCATCGAAATTCAATTGTCGCAGACAATGGGCAGTATCACTGCAATTTTTGTGGTGGGTGGTTTTGCGGCATCTCCTTACCTAATGGGGAGGATCAGAGAGGCTTTTCGTCACAGGGTTCAGGAGATTGTCTTTCCGCCGTACCCTGGAAGTGCTGTTTGTCAGGGAGCAGTGGCACTTGCTTTGAATCCTCCTGGTGGGGGAATACTGACGAGAATTGCAAGAAAGACATATGGAATCGAAATCATGCCAGATTTTGTGGAGGGTGTTGATCCTCTGGAGTATCAAGTCTGTGTCAATGGTGTGAAGAAATGCAGAAACAGAATGCAAGTCTTTGTACAGAAGGACGCTGTGGTGGATGTTGATCAGTGCATCACAAAGTACTTTGACGTACTTTCCAACATCATGACAATCAAGCTTTTCAGCTGTGATGATGAAACCAATCCAAGGTACACCACACAGGATTCGTGCATATTGGAAGGGGAAATTAAGATCAACATCTCACAAATTCACGACTTGTCACAACAGACCGTTGGAGTGCAGGTATCAATGTTCTTTGGAAGGAGCAGCATAGAAGTGGCAGCCCTGATTCAGGATAACATAGAAACACAAAGAGGTAGAGATAGTGGTGGTGGTGAAGTACATCAGATAGAGATTCCTGTCACATTTTAACATGACAAAGGCAGAGCCTCATCAAACTCTTGTCACATCTGGTGGCTGTACCTTTAGACTGCAATGTTCATACTCTTGTGCATAAGAAGTGTTCAGAATCCCGAGCCAAAGTCTTCCCACTGCAGGGCTAGAAGCTTTAAGGCTGTTTTGCATTTTGTGAGCAACTAAATCACCTGCAGCTAGCTGTCCTGCAGATTTGCAATATTCTTAAATTGCAGGAACAGTGGCAAGAGTAGGCTGAGGCAAAAAACAAATTTACCTGCAACTGAGTCCAGGATCATTGCAGGAATCTGCTCCCATAGAAACTAGACAAGATTGAAATTATACAAGCATGCATGACCCAAGGACAGAGCTTAAGCTGCCTTGGAATTTCTGCTTCAGACACACACCTTGAATTCTCCATATTTTTTCTCATTTTCATATTGTTCCTTGCATCACAACAAGCTATTGTGTATAATATGATCTACATCATATATCCAAGAGAGTGGTAATCTGGAAAAGACATTCACTGCTCCACACTATTCAAAAATCAGTGAGTACGGATTTCAAAATGCTGTGATTTCTACAGGCTTGTGGATTTTCTGCACTTCCACATTCTCACCAGCAAAACCCTCCCACCAAGAATACCACTGTGTACCCTTTCAGACATCTGATGACATTCCGAAAGCTTTCATGTTCAAAGAACTCATTGGGCCTGAAGTACAACAGGCTGAGAATCATGCAGCACTCACTCTCAGGCAACACCGGGTGGCAACTCTGAAACAACTCAGTAGCCCTAAACCATGCACAAGACAAGTTAGAATGTGTTAGAAGCAAAAATTGAGGCTTTGGCTATCTAAGCTCTGTAATTCATCTTGAATGAGGAACTCACACAGCATGAAGCCTGCACACCATGACTTATGTGGCCCATGTCTTCCTTTTGCATCAGAGTTAATTATCAACATCTCTTACTGTTAAAATGGCTAGCACCTGACATGTCTCCCTAGTTGCCAGCCCTACACATGGCAAGACACCTGAACCTCCCTCTTACACACAAACAAAGAGGTCCTTCAAAAAATCCCAAATGTGTACTCCCAAGCAATGCATTCCCATCCCTGATCAATGAATGCTGTCATGACTGTTTGCCTTTTGGCAAAGGGAAACACCCTCCTGATGGTCACAAAAATGGAGGCAACACATGAATTGGAAAGAATTTCATATGAAGGTGCCAGCTTTTCCTTCATAGAATCATGCTTTTACATGCCCATCACAACAGTAGAACTGCGGCAGTTTAACACGTCCACAAACTCTGCAGCACCCACCAATAGATTGCTCATTGCATCACAACTTGGAAGAGATCTGTAAAAAAGTGGTGAGACAAAACAGGAAGCATAGAAAACAACTTATTGACAGAAGTCATTTCATATGCACTTTAGTTGGTACCAAAACACAGAACCAGAGAATATATCTGTCACATCAATCATGCACTTTTGAACCAAAAAAACTGTTCTTTAAACAAGGTAGACACACACACACTGGTAGAAATACACAAATAGTGAGATTGTGAACACTTACGTGCACTTGGCAACCACAGGAACAGGTTTCAAGAATTTGGGGCCGTTTCGCTTCCCCTTCCTTGATGGGGTCACCTGTCCCAAAATGCATACATACACACTAGTTCCTCTTCAGATCCTATGCTCACTAGAATATCGCCAAGGACATGCATGTACCTTAACCTCAGTGTCTCACGGTCACAAAAATGCTCAACTCCTTTCAAACCCTAATCAAGTAAATTTGGTGCAAAACTATCAAAAACCATCCCTCATGAGCACTGGAAACCTAAATCAAAACGCGTAATTTTTTTTTGCCGGTACCACTACATCACATGCTCTACACACAAATTCCAGCAGCAGCATCAATGATCCACACTGATAAGAAGAAGAAGAAGAAGAAGGGAATTTTTTTTCTTAAAACGTGAGCGACACAAAGTCTCCAACCTTTCGTTTGGGAACAGCCATAAGTTCCATGGATCCAACGAAGGAAGCACGAAATCCAGCAGCTCCAGCAGCACCTGCATACAGCATTTCACCCGCCGAAGCGGCAGCAGCAGCAGCATCCGTGACAAAAGACGGAGAAAAAGAAGGCGATAGGGGGACAGTAGCTTCCGCGGGCATGCAATGCATAAGCCGTGATCCAGACGAGGGTAACCCCGGCAACAAGAACTTCATCCTGTCCGCGAGCTTCAGCAACCTCGCCATCGCTACCGACCTCGAAGCACTAAACCCTAAAAGCTTTCTTAGATCTAGTTCTTAAAAATTCGGTTCTGGGTCCAGTTCCCGGGTACGAGACCACAACCGCAGTTCGTACTGGACCCTTAAGCGGAACTAGAAGTAGTAAAAGTCTCGCCATTAAAGTGCATTACAAATAGCCACATATAAAGTGCCAAATAGGCTGAAAAGCAATTAATTGATGAAACCCTGGCAATTTAATTCCCTTGTTGCACATGTTAAGTTGACAAATTAGATGTCAATTTTTGATTTCCTTCTTTGCCACCCCAAATTTTGTCATCAAAACATCTAGTAGACATCCATCCTTTCATCCTTCTTTGGACAAATTTGTGGCTATTTACATTAAATTAAATTAAATGTTTTTTTTTTTTTGGGGCCAATTCCCAAAACCTCCATATCAGATCCCAAGGCCCAAAACCCTCCTGGCCAAGTGTCGAAAACTTCAGAGGCCATGCAGGCAGCTCACCATGCCAGCTGGCATAGTTCTGTTTTTATCCAGCTGTGACAAACTACGTGTATAACCAACGATGATTCGCCACGTGGAAACCATACCATCCGTGGCATGAGGCCCATGTCGTCCTTCGCTCTGTTCACACGATGTTTCCGCTCCTCTCTTGAAGACTGCCCCCAATCGGACGGCCTAGATCCCAATCTAGGAAATCAGTTCTTGGAGGAAAAATAGGGTTTCGATGGTGATCCGACGGTGTCGATGCGTCGAGAGCGCCACAATTCAAACCCTGGTCCTTTTTTCCACCACTCTTTTCTCTTCCCTGGCCCGCGTCAAACCCTCGTCGCAGCCCCTTTTTGCTCGTCTCTTTGCTGTAAAAGCTTTTTGCCATTGCTATCTGTCAGCGTTTCCACGTTTTTCTTCCTTGGACTTTTGGCGACACTTTGGGCAGTATCTTACGTCGGCTTGTGGCTCTTTTTGAAAACGAACGTTTCTGTGCACGTACCTTACCCTGAAAGCAGAAATCTTGAACGAGCTTCCTAAAGCTTCCGAAGTTGCTACTGCCATACGCACGTCAAGAGTTACAACTCTGATTATTATCGTTGGTTTGTGCAAGTAGGTATCAGAAGGTAATCTTGAACATCTTTTTTATAGCTTGCACTCTGTTTGGTGATTCGAGGTCGTGTTACTCTTAAAGAACTGTCAAATTACTTACTGAAGAGGCGATTTGGAGTCGATGCCGTTTTCAGGATCGATTCGCAACTCGTCCATTTGAAATGGCTGAGGATAATCTCTGGGAAGTCTTGGCTGGTCGGTCATATCGAAAGATCTAAAATTCGACTGCGTTCGTTGCCTCGGTCTGTAAAGTTAAATAATGGAAAATTTTGCGTCTGTTTCGTACTGTGAGGTCCCGATTGACTATAGAATTGGCATAGTTCGTCGCTGAAGGGCGTGCAAACATCTCATTCACCTTTGCAAAATCAGCTTGGCCGTTTGGCTCTGTTGACTACTGTTGCCGTGTTGTGAAGTATGAGTTAACAGTTGACTTTAAAATGACAGAATTATTGGTTATGGTCTATGGAGAGGTATACGGAGAATGTGGCTTCATGTGTATCTGCCTGCGTCAGCTTCAGGAATAATTTACATGGGAGTGAGTGAAATTATGAGACATAGCAATTTTGAATATTTGATGGCAATTCAATCAATTACTGGCAGAGAGAGTCCAGGGAATCTGGAGCATTTCTGATATGCTTAGTAGATTCGTCAAAGTGGCATCTCATAATGAATGTCTTTCATATGTGTCGATGGTCTTGAAAGTCTAAAGAGGGGTTGATGAGATTTGGAACTAGAATCAGATTTTGGTGCTCCTTTGCCTTATTTGGTGAAGTTGATTTGATTGTGATGTGATAATGGACAAAAAAGGTTCATTTATTTTGTAGTTTTTTTTGTTCTCTATCTTGTTAGCCTAATTTAGATGAGACCAAATGTTGGAAGATGTAGAAGATCAACTTCTGTGCTGAAAAATCTGCAATAAAGTTCAATAAATTTGGTTTTCACATTGCTCTCTTCAAGGGTGCAGCCTTCCACTCAAATTAGCAAGGAATCCAAGCAAGATGTCAGAGCAACAACCTGCAGATGCAGCTGTGGCAGAGACTGTGGCTGCAGTTGTGGACAACATTCAAAATGTCCCTGCGAACCAGTCTGCCCCTGCTGATAAGTATGTGAGTACTCCTCGACTTTTTGGCAGGAAACAACCTATCCACCAGGTTCTTGGTGGTGGTACAAGTAAGTTTCCTTGAACCTGGTTTCCTCTATATTCCTTTTGACATTTGACCTCAATATGTGTCCTGGTTCATGGCAATACCAGATTGAAGCAAAAAAAACATCTTCTGAGTCTTAATTTCTGGGTTTTGGAAGGTAAATGTAATAAAGAAATCACTGTCAATCCTACGTGAGGCTCTATTTTGCAATTGTCTTTGGAATTGTTGTTCTGGGAACATCACTCAGTCTAGTGTCTATATTTCTTAAGATTTTATCATCCTCTTAAAGTTCTCCATCTTCTGTCTCTCTTTTCCTCCTTTCTTCTTTGTTCGAATTTTTTCTTTTTACTCTTGTGTTGCACTTTCTTCCTGGGCTTCTTGATTTTCTCCTTCTCTTTAGATTTTGTTTGGCTAGCCAGCATCATGTCTGAGTTTTCCCGTTACTGCTGGTCTTGTTACAGAAACTCAGTTTGGTGGTTAATGTTTGACATTTACCTCCACCCACTGCTGGGAGGATGAAGTCAGTGGGGATGTTATGGTATGTGGTCAATACTATATATCTTGTGGTTGAAGATCTTTGAATATGTGTATGACCATCAATTTTGTTTAAACCTCTCCTCAGTTTTTGGTTCTGTTATCTCTGTTTTTAAGGATTTGATTTCCTTTTCTTTGATTGTTGCTGATATGTTGGCTGTTATGGTCTTAGATCTTAAATCTCTCTTAACTTGACATCAGGTCATCTTTGAACACGATGCAGGTTAACTTAAATTGCAAGTTTGCAGAAGTTGTTTGCAATGTGTTTCTTGGGGGTTTATTCTGCTCTATGAGCCTTGGAAAACTTAGTATTGAGGCATCTGAATGATCAGAGCACCCCTTCACAGAGATAAAATTGGTGATGACTCCCCTGTTTCCTTAGCTGTGTTTGTGCATGGTGCTGCCATGCATGGACTAAGTAGTTAGGTTCAAGTAATTATGACTTCTCAGTTCTTGCATCAACTGCAGTGGTTTACATTTGGATTCGTAATTCTCAACCCTTTGCTTTTTGCATGTTCCTGAGAACAGATTTTGAAACATAAGAATTGATGGAGGCAGCAGGTGTTCATTAGGAATGTGGACTATTGATACAGAGAACCAGAGGGAACTGCAGTCACATGTTTAGCAGTTAATGGAAATACAGAGCAACCCCTTCTTAGAAAGGGCATCGTAATAACTAAGACCTTACCTTCAAAGCCTGCATGCAATGCTTTGCAAACCTTGGTGATGAGTTTGGAGAACTGTCTTCATGGAGATGTGTGGTTCATGTTGTCTAAAGAATAGTGGGCAGCAGTCTTAAAGAGACTCAATAATTCTCCATGCAAAGTGATGTCGCACAACAACACTCTATGGTAATGTGGGACTGAATGTCCATGCAGCTGCTGATGTGCTGTTGTGGAGGAAGAAGCACTTCTCTATTGGCATGTTGGTTGGAGCAACCCTTGCATGGATTTTGCTGGAGAAGACAGGGTATAAATTGGTGTCAGTTGTCTCCAATGTCACGCTGTTCCTGGTGGTCATTCTTTTTGTATGGTCAAATCTGGCAGTTTTGCTTAACAGGTACTTCCCTTCCTGTGGGTTATTGTCAGAGATGAACAATGTTCCAGAGTTGAATTAACTACAGTTTATGACTTGATTATGTTTTATTGCAGCTTTGTATAGTTGCAGAGTTACACATGAGTTTTGAAGGCTAAATTTGCAAAATTGTGGGTGATTTACAAAGTTCTGGCATTGATGATGGATTGAAGCTGCTTGATCTGCTAATCTTGATTATGTTTGCACAGGGCTCTGCCCCCTCTGCCAGAACTGTCTTTATCTGAAGAATTTGTCATTCGCACAGCTAACTCAGTTCGCCTGGAACTAAACAAGGCTTTGGCAATTGCTCATGATGTAGCACTAGGCAAAGACTTCAAGCTTTTCCTGAAGGTATTTGAAGTGGATCTATTTCCAAGTTCCAAGCAGATGTATATGTTTGCTTTATTGGTGTCGACATGGGTCAAACCCTTGGTTATACCATTGTCAGGCCACTAACCAAATCTGAGCTTGTCTTGTGACCTATTTAGGTCATTGCTGTGTTGTGGATTGCCTCCACTGTTGGTGGAAGGTTTCACCTCTTGACTCTCCTGTATATTTGTAAGTAATCCAACTTGATCTCACTAGGTGTTTTTAAGTTCATCTGTTAATTGCTCAAAGAATTGGGCTAACACCTCTATGGTAGGAAGAAGATCTCACTGCTACTGAAGTGGCTGCTTCAGAGTTTGTGTGGCCTGAATAAGAATAAGACGTAATCTGTTGTTTTAAACTTTGAGTCTGACCTGAGTCTTCATGCTTTGGAACAGGTATTGTCTTGGCTCAGACTTTGCCATTCATTTATGACAAGTATGAAGATGTTATTGATGACCATGCAAATAGAATAAGTGAACAGGCACAAGCTCATTACAAGAAGCTGGATGAGAATGTTTTCAGCAAGATTCCTAGGGCTCCTGTGAAAGAGAAGAAGAACCAGTAGCTGTACAAATTTGAGTTTTCTGAGCTACGGGTTTGGATGCTGTTCTGGAGGGTATCATCTATAAATAGCTATCAGTGGGCTAAACCTTTGAGACAAAGGTTTCTGTGCTTCTTTGCATAGGTTTCCTTGTAAGTAGAGAAGTTTTAGAATGTGCATGCTTCGACTCCACTTTAAAGGTTCTGCATTATAATCATCAAATTGTACACCGTTGTTCATGTATTTAGTCTTGAGCCAATGTGTTGGTATGGTTGAAGGATCTTTGTTGTTAATGTTTTTCAAATTAACAAACAGTTCACTAGCTGACTTGAGACCTTTGACAGGTCATCCCTGTAAAAATGTCTGCCAGTGACTGCAGACAATTTGCTGATGTGTTCAGCAAGTCCTATTGTGTGACCTCCAATTGCTTTTATCGTATGTCCTTATATAAAGTCTATGTAAACTGTGATTAGTCATTTTAATCTCAGTTTGGTTTTCTATGAAGCACTAGGTTTCTGTTTTCTTTTTTACAATTTGTGTTTTCCAGAATCTGTTTCTTTTCACAAGTTTTCTTTTCATACTAAACAACTTGACCTTTTAAGGCGGGGAAAGGCATGAGTGTACCATGCAAATTAATCTGTAAAATTATGATAGCAGTCACCAGACCAATACCAATGGTTGCTCTTTGTCCTGCTCTACACATCTGACGGGTTCTACATTGAGCTCAAGAAGAGTCCTCTCTGAGAACACTTCTGTATTTGATTGCCTGCAATCACACGCAAACCTTCAGGTATCTCCTTTCTTGATATCCTGTTGGATGCCAGTTCTGTGCAAATTGGAGCCTTTACTCTCTTGAGTAACTTTTAGGTCAAAATCAACCTTTTTGGGTTACTATTTTGTTGCTGTTTCTTTTATTGGCGGAGGTAGGGTAACAGTTACTGGGAGTCGAAATTGTACCTGATACTAACTGAGCTGCTTTCTAACAAGGTCATAGATGAAGAAACACACCGCATTGGCAGGCACACTACGAGCCATGGCAGGACCAAAGCCCCGGTACAATCCCTTTACCCCCTCTGCTGCATATACTTTCCTGAAAGCATCTATGGTGCCTTTGTATTGTGGGTTTGGGTAAGTATCAACTTGAATCCGACTCTTGATCACATCTGCAGGGTACACAAATAACCAAAACATGGCACCTGCAACTCCACCTGCTAGAAGCTGTGATCCCATGCCTAGCTGTGATGTTTGTCCTCCTCTTGCCATCAACTGTATTGTCCCTTGATAAGCTGCAAAGGAGGCAGCATTTCCAAAAACCTCTCGGAGGAGGGTTGGTGTCATCCCTTTGAAGAATCCTGTCCATCCCCCCTCTGATGTGAACACCTGACGTGCTACATCTAATGAGCCTCTGTAATTGGCTATAGATCCCAGTACAGGTGCACTTGTTATGGCTCTCGTATTTGTTTGTCCAGTTACCTGATTTCTATTGGTAGTACTTGATACTGTAGGCTGAGGTTGAAGAATTTCAGTACCTTGGGTATTCACTACCTGTGACTGCAGTATGCTTGTACCTTGAGAAGTGTCACCAGCCATGACGGTACCTGAAGCTGTGGTTTGAGTTTCCAAAGTCCTCATACCAAAGTCAGCACTGTCCTGAACACTCAAAGTGGTTCTCATGCTGTAAGCATGTTCAATGTCAATTAGTGTACCGGTGGGTGTTATATTGCCTTGAAAGTTTTGGGCTGGCTGCTCAACTGTATGAAATGCAGGCACAAGTCTCAGTGAACTTAAGCCTGATAATTCGCGTTGATCATGAGTTGCAGCTGCAGGGTTCTGGTCTTCATCTGCATTTTGAGCTTGCAGCCTGCATTTGACAAGCTCAGTGGGACAAGCAACAAAGGAAACTGCAACTCCAGCTCCAGCTCCAGCAACCATCTGTTGTCTAATTGAGAGTTGTGTTCCCGGTGTCTTGTCATGAAGTAATATCGTCTCCATCTGTCCTCTTGCAGTAAACAGAACTGCATTAAACAATGCCACAGTTGCCAATGGGGCTACTAACCCTCTGTATAACCCTCTAGGTCCTTCAGTTGCTAGTATTTTTCTGACAGCATCCAATGCTCCATTGTATTTTGGTTGCTGCCCAGGGGCTGGTGCAAGTTGGCTCTGGAGCTTAACTTTTACTGTATCAAAAGGATGGCCAACTAAGAGCTGTGCAATTCCTGCTAGTGTTCCAGCTGTTAAATCCTTACCCACTACACCCATGCCCATGTTCATTCATATGATACTCCGACTGTTCAATAATCATTGCTTACTGTGCCCTTGCCTGCCATTGACAGAATTCTCCACTTGATTGAGAAGTCAGCCCACAAATGAACTGATTGGAGTGCCAACTCAGGAAAACCTAATCTCCAGATATCCTGATTCTTCTTCTCTGCTAATTATGTATTTCTCAATATGGTAGGCCATTCAACCCTGTCACTGATCTGGACCTTACAATTGATCATCAACTGGTGAAATTCACTTGCACTGTTTTCAGTACTACGCTTTGCACATTTTGCATGTTTTTGAAGTCTGGGCCACATGGTTCACTCTTTTATCTGAGAGATTAGATTGTGAATTTTTTTTTCTTTTTGTTGCACATCTTATGATCATGTCAAGCTATTCAAGGATTGAATTGCAAAAGTCTCTTCATGACACCAAATCTCTCTGAAACCAACTGGACAGTATCATGAATTGGTGCCTCCTGTTAGTTACATGGGAATGTTCCTACTGACATGCAGTGAGTTATGATCAGTTGAACAGCAGAAGCAAAGTTTACTTTGTGGTATAAGCTCAGTTTGTGCAAATTCTGTCTCTCTACTGAATCCCAGTTGCCTGGCTGGATATGGCAAGCACTGCCTGATGGTTATGGGCTCTGTTGTCCTCCATTTCAAGGTCCAAAGGAAGCTAGGGAAACCAGTTCCAGGAAACTGGAAATCCCTACTCACTTCCAAGAAACTGGAAATCCAGTGTGACTTGCCTGGAAGTCTGACCTGCTTGGAAGATATTCTCTTCTTCAGCCATTTTGGCACGTAAACTGTGCATTGGCTCTGGTCACAAGTTCAAGGTGTTTCTTTCCAAAGTGTGGTGGGGCTTGTGTGTCTGTTTGTGTATGGAAAGTTGTGTTCCTTGGTTCTCCTTGTAATCTATCCCCATCTCTTGGAATCTGTCTTTCCAAACTGCAACAGGTTTTTTGCCATCAAGAGGTGTAAGCAGTTTCAAGCTTCCAAACTTATTGAAGCTCTGTATTGTAACCTGTGATTGGAGCCACACTGATCTGTTGCTGTGCTGGCCAGTTACCTACATACTTCTATTGTAGTGCTGAGTACTGAAGCGTTTTCTCATTTGTTTGCCAGCTGTTTGAGGAGATGAAGAGTCAGCCTGCTCTCCAATCTCACAACCTTTTATGGGGTCTTTTTAAAGTATTAAACATCAATCTCCCATATCTAGTTTTGGATTTTGGAAGTCCTATCTTTGCAAATAAGTGTTCTGATGATTGAGTGCCATCCATCTCTTGGTAGAGGGAAGAGACTTCACATTTGTGTAGGATTTGGGATGCAATTCTTCAATCCTGGCAAATAGGTGGTTTTTTCATGGGTGTCTCATCCATTGTCGAGTGGATGTATACTGCTGGCTTCTTTGTTGGCTCTAGATAGAGGGAAGAGAAACATACTGTAGGATTTGAGATACAATTTTGTGGGTGAGCTACCTTTACTCTTGAGAATGCCTTTTTATTCGAATGGATTTTATGGATTTGAAAGATGCTCCTCCTTTTGAATTTTCTGTGAGCATTCTGTCAAATTCATGTTTATGAATTTCCTCAAATTCAATGTTTCAAATTTATGTTTCAAAATTTATCTGAACCATGTAAACATGCTTCCATGATGAATCATGATTTTGTTCAAAATTGCCATATAAGGGCATAAAGTGCATAGCCATTATGCAATGAGCCACTTGTTGATAGTTGAGGGGTCCAGTAGCAACAAGACTAAAGCCATGAAGCTTGAAATTCATGCACAACAATCCAAATCCACTTCATAACATGCTCACTAGTCATGACCTGAGCACTGAATCATGCACGAATCCATCTACTAAAACAAGGTATTAAACAAACACTGTTCTGATATCAACCTGCCAAATTTTCAACAAGAAAGCAAAAGGATCTATAAGAAAGGATCCATAAAGAAGGTAAAAATTGAAAACAAACATTGTTCTGATGTAAACCTTCCAAACTTTATTACAAGTGAAACAACAAAGAAGAAGGACATGAAGGAAGGACCAACCTGACTCCTTGTCTAATTGTTACATTCTAAATCCTAACTAATGAACACAAAAATAAAGATCATCAATTCAATCACCAACGGCAAGTAACAGAAATCTTTGAGCTTCTCATAAATCTTCTGGCAATCAACTTCAAGTTTCCAATAAATATTCCTCATGCACAAATTTGCAAGAGTGAAACTTGAGCAGGATGAGTAGTCATTATACTGAAAAGCATTAGAATTTTGGAGGAAAATCCTCTTGGTTTAGAATTGTTGCTCAAATAAGAACTGAAAGCACTACTTTGTTGGTTTTGCCTTCAAGGGAGAGACTACAGAATGATGTAGTTTTCATTTGGTCTTTACATTTTGAGGAATGTTCACCAAGTATTACTATGGGTCATGAATTCATTTTTCGAGAACTTCATGGATGATTTCCTGTTCTAATTGCTATGGAATAGGAAATCTTGTTATGGGTGAGTCTAAGGTAAGAGAAGGTAAGAGATCTAGCACTAACCATTGTATCCCTATTAGAAAATCAGATTTTGCATCCCAAAGCAAGTATTGAATTGAAGCTGCAAAATCCTGCACCAATTTACAACCTAAAAATAACACCTTGTTTTTGGAAACATGTTCATGCAATAAGTATATATATATATATATATATATATATATATATATAAAAGGTGTGTTTGCGTACAATAAGAGTTTTACACATAAAGAATGTTGAATCATTCATTACCATGTAGTGAAGTTTCTTCAGCATTAAAAAAAATTGTATGAAATTTTTAGAGTTTTGAGTTGATTGTTGACTTTGCAATCAATGCCATTTTTTCATGTAAAATTTCATTTTGATGAAACACATTGGTATTGGTAATGGTGTCAAACTTTGAGCTTAAGAAAAAATTTAATGATTTCAACAACCTTTGAAATATAATTTTCATTAACCGATGCATTTGCATAATTGAACTAACATATTTTCATAGGCATATTTTGGCTTAACACATTTAAAAAATTGATTTGTTTTTCATTTCAACTTTGCTTAGATAGAAATCACATTACACCTACCAACAGAAATTTGCTACTTCATTTTGAAGTATTTTCATGAACCCATGTTTCTTTAGGGATTGAAACCCTAATTGTTAAATTGTACATGTACTTTCAAGATTTTGAAATAAAGTCTTGTATCTTTATGTTTAGTAATCATTTATTCAAATGTTTTTGAATGTGATGTTTGTAAAAGAAAAAAATGGATTTTGCAGGGTATATTATTTCCATTGTCATTTAACATATTTACATGATTTGACCTTTTAAACACAAAAACACATGCACAAGTAAATCATGTCATGTCATTGTTTATGTTTGATTGTTTTTCAGTTTTTTTACCACCTTACATTGTGCATTGGTTCAAATAAAATGAGCTCATTGAATAGGTATATATGCTCATGGAAGGGGGTATTAAACAAAGAGATGACAACTATGCAATTCCAACAAGGCCATGAAAGTGTTGGGGGAAGGTGGGGGGGGGATTGGAATATTGACTTCAACATAGTGTAAAAAGTGAAAATTTTCATGTATGGGACCCCACCACATGGAATCTTGGTATGGGGGGCAAAACTTAAAGGATTCCTTTGGCTGGGTCCTAGACATGTTGCATGCCCTATCCTAGTCGTGTACTTTGCTAGCCCGTATGACTTTGTCTTAGGCCCTTGGCAACCTAGGGTCATGTGACCACTTCTTGGGAATAAACGTATAATTTTAATTTGTTATTTTTACATAAGTAATATTATGAAATTTGGCTCAAGTTTGAGCCTAGCTACCAAATTGGAAAAGGGCCATGAATCTAAAAAGGTCAAATGTGAGAAGGTAGAAATCCATGCCCATATTAAAGGGGCATGGTTATGAAATATCAAAAAGTTGGATAGGAATTTTAAGCTTAAGACATTTGTTTTGACTTAAGCTAATTCCATAGGAGTTACATTTATTTAATTATAGTGATGGGTGCAAGCATGATATTTTGTACATATTTGTTATCTTATTTTTTATTTGAAAACATGAAAAAAACAGTCTTTTAAATTTTTAACCTTCCTTTAGCATTTTAAAACAAATAGTTTTTTTAGTTTTTTTAATGGGCATTTCTAGTCTCCCTCTAACTCCTCAAAGCAATTTGTGTCATATCATTTGCATTTGAAAAAATATCCCAAAAATATCCCCAAAAACTACATCATTTTTTAGGGGTTGAAAATCATTTTAATTATGAACAAAATTTCCATTAACCAAAAAAACTATATTGGAATGTTCATCACATCAATATTGAGATGTTTAAAGAAAAACCAAATATTTGCAAAAATATTTCACCTACTTTTAAGTACTTAAACTTTATTTTTCAAATTGCTACAAATTTTAAGTCCAATTCAAGTTTTTGTAAGTAGTTTTCAAAAATATGATTATAACAATTTAACTTTTGAAATCCATGAAAACAAGAGTTGAAAAATAATGGAGTCAAAAAAATATTATTATCCCCATAAAATCATCTACTTGTTAGTCCTTTTATTTAAAGACCCTAGTATTTTGTTGCTTACATTACTTTTGTGTATATTTTACCATGATTTCACCTTGATGTCAAATATGTATTACTAAAAACATATAAGGATAACACATCGCAATTTCAGGGTAAAAATATGATGGACTTGGGTTTAGGCCAATTAGCATAGGACCCTAAACTTAACCATTTAAAAAAATAATTAACTTGAAAGTGAAAAGAAGGCAAACCCATCATTGTGTGGTACCACTAGGAATGTCACACCTTGATTTTAATGGACCCATCAAATTTCAAAAAATCATAGGAAACATTTAAATAGATAATTTCATAAGAAAATTTTAATGAATACATTTATTAAGTTTCATAGATTTCAAAATTTCAATAATATCATAACAATGTATTTTGATGTTCCTAATCATTGCATTTAGAAGTTTTTTTTAAGAATGTAATGTTGGTTCCTTTCTTGGAACCTTTTAGTTGAAAATTTGAAATATGATTTGAAAATTTTCTTGGGAAATTTTTCTTAAAGTGACTTTGAAATCATTCTATTTTTATTTTTTTATTAGGCAATTAATTGAGCATATAATTTTCAAAGTTAAGGTATGTGATTCCTAAAGGGCCCATCACTATTAAAAATATATATTTTTAATTCACTTTTTTTAATTCCAAAAAAAATTCAAGCCATATATTAAAGCATGCAATGGATAAAAATGAAAAAAAAAAAAAAAAATTCTTGTCCTAGGAAAATGATTTGGCCACTTTTGGTTATTTAACCATTACTTGAAGTGGTTCTTAATGGTACACCCAAGGATGGGTTTACCCATCATAAAGACATAACACTTTTTATTTTGAAATAATTGGACCTAATTAAATAAAAGGTAGGATCAAGCTTGGACCATAAACCAAAATGTTTGGGCCACATGCCATATCTTATGGAATGATTTTATAATGTAAATTTTAGGGGAGATTTATTAGAATCTAAATCATTAGATCTTGTTTGTTTTTATGGAGCAAGATTTATTATCATAAGCAATTTGTACAAGTTGACGGCAACTCATGAAGTTGTTCTATTTCTTCTTGGTGGCATGTGCAATGTAGTAAAACTGAAGGTGTGATAACTAGTCTATGATTTCAATTGCTTTTTACAAATCCATTTTCATGTCAACTATATAAATACTATTTTTCCACTATTTTGTGACTATTTTTTAATTTTGTTATTACTAATTTTCCATTACATTGCAACTCACAACATCATTTTGCCTTATAGACCTATCAAACTGTAGAATTCATTGAAAGTAAAAGTTTAGTTATTGAATTGAAATGAAATTAAAAGTAATATTTTTTTGCATTACAAATTCAATCAGGGTGTGCATATGGATCTACCTTTATATACCTCAATGTAGTATACCCTAAACATTTAATTGCTTCATCAACAAGGGTTAATTCCTTCAAGCTAATCATGCACCTATGCCTATTATCAAGAAATTCAAGATGAATCACAAAGAATTGTTTTTTTCCTTCTAACAACTAGCATCTAGTAAGCATGCCAAAGTAACCAAATTAGCCAAACCAACATGTGAACACATTAATCAAATAAACAAAATCACCCATATGATCATTGTGAACAATTAATATGCAATTAGATTTGAAATTGATAATATGAAGTTTGGGCAAGAAACCTTTAAGCTAGTGACACATGGTAGATTGCTAGATCTCCCCTTTTGCATCAATGACCCTTCATGCACTTATGCCTATTGTCAAAAAACTCAAGATGAATTAAAAAGGAAAAGTTCTTTTTTTCTAAACATTTTGTGCATTTTAAAAATCTTTTGGTGATGCAATTATCATATCATGTGTTAGATATTTTAGATATATATTTTTTATAGTTTAGAAGTAAAACTGAAAGGTTGTTATAATTTTCTTTGTTTATTTAAAAAACTTGGAGGTTGAAGGTTTATGATTCTTGGTTTCTTATTTACATATATTAAAGAAAAATGGTGTGAGAAAATCTTCCATTTTTTTTAGAAGTTGATTTTAAAGTGTAACTTATAATGATGAAGGATTTGCAATGGTTGAATTTTTTTTGATGAAAATCACATCGTGATTTTTGTTTGTGTGTTTGAACATTTGGATTTTTGAAGTGGAAGGTGGAGTTGAAATAAAATTATTTTATTGAAACACAAATGTTATTTTTGTGCATTTATGATGACTTTTTTTGTTCTTGTGTTATTAGGGTTGAACTTTGATAATGTTTGAATTCATCAAAATCAAAGATGTGTATACAAGATAATATTTTTTCAAAAATAAATTGGTGGTTTTGTTTGAAATATATAATCTTGAATAAAAAAAGACGCACGTGATGTTGTATAATTTGGTTAAGTTGTTGATAATTATGTTATTGAATGTGTTGTTGTTTGTTATGTAGTAATCCAAACCAATACAATGAAAAAAGTAAATTCCAAAACAAAAAATGTGAAATAATAGACCAAATATGGTGAATTCTAATTTCAATATTCTGAATATGTGATGCATTTTATTTTGAAAACCAACATTGTATGTGTAACTGATTGTTTTGTATCAATGTGTGTATGTTACATTTTAATGATAAATAATGTTACTAATTTTATTTAAATTGAAAGGATGGACATTTGAATATTAAATGCAATTTTGCATTATCTATCATAATTTAGACAATGTGTGTGCAAGGTTTACACATTTGCACTATAATTTGCAATTTAAATGTCCAATGCTACTAAAATCAACAATTATACAATTACATTGGAACCTATAATTAAACACTTAGTTGTAAGGGATATCAACAAATTTCGCTTGTCAATGGATGAATGAAAAATCACCCAATAATTGTGCTTTTTGATGGATGAATGAAAATTCATGTAATATTAGGCTTGTTAATACATGATTTGCATAAACATTATTTCGTTAATAGATGAACTTGCCAATTAATTATTTCATAATAGTCATTTACTTGCCATTTGCAAATTTTACGACTCCAAGACAACTATAATGAACCCAATGGTTGCATCATAGTTATCAAAACATTATTCTAGTATTTTAGAAATGTTATTATTACCAACTTGAGTTGTCACATAATTGCCAATCAATTGTAGCCATTAATGTGTTTCCATATCACCCATAGTTGTAAAGGAATTGCAACAAAAATGGTTAGATGAAAAGTATGGATGAATGAAAAATAATGTTAGCATTATGTTACAACAATAATTGTAAACTAGTTGCATTGGAGTTGTATAGTAGTTGTTTTTGCACAATTGCACAAGTTGCATATGTGTATGGTTCCACATACAATGGGTTGTGACCATTGCAACTCATGCAATTTGTTCAATAGCACTCATGTCATAAAAATACATTGAGTTGCAATGTAGTTGCAAAATTGAATTGCAAGGCCAATTGTAATCAACCTATTTTCCCATAGTGAAACATTAGTTTACATTAGACCTTTCAACAAAAGATTGTGCTTAGATAAATCATTTCATTGTATGGTTTTTCAAGTGATGGCCATGGTCTTTGAAAATAAAACTTGGCCATATAACAAGAAGAAGAAATCTTTAAAGATGTATTTGAGATCTTAAGTAAACATTTTTCCAAAATTTTATTACAATTTGTTGGTCATTAAAGAATTTAAATATATCATAATACACGTTTTTAAAAATTTTACTTTCAAAACAATATTTGTATCCTATATACTAACTAAAAACTTAGATGATGTGCATGACTTATGATGTCAAGTTCAATGAAAAAATCCTCCTTTCCATATGCATTTTCTTCATAGTTGTGTTTCAAGATTGCAATGAGTCAACCATAAGGAAGAACTCATTTGTACACCTTTGTACACCCACTCTTTCCAACCAAATAATCAAGCTTTGCAAAACATTTACACATTTTGCATTCTTATAATTAGTTGGTGGGTTATTGTAATATCAAAAAAATATTAGAGGTTGGAAATAAGAAATTGTGATTAATCCTTTGATTTCATTTGGATTAAAATTGTTGGTGGAAAAACAAAAAAGGTGATGGCAAAAGAGATCTCTATGCACCTAGATCAAAAAAATTGGTGGCAAGAATTTTTTCCTAATGACGCGTATGTTTGCCAAGAATATTTCTCTTTTGCCGCATTATATAATGATGAATATATAATGAAGATTTACAAGGTTGATCATGTATGATGATGGTAACATGAATAATGTTTGATTCTCTTTTGGATTTTTCAAAATATTAGGCTCGAGAGTTATCTTCTATTCCTTCCTTGCACCACCCAAACCTAGTTGAAAAAAATTTATTAAAATTTATGAACTACTCTTGATTTCAAACATTCAATAGAACTAGCCTTTTGAAATGTCAACAACATTGAGTTTGATCAATTGGAAAAGGATTTTTATCCTTTATTAAATCAATGATTATTCAAGTCTAATGCACAATAGACATTTTATGATACAATATACTTTTAGTGCATCATGTTTTCATCACTTTCAATTTAGCCCTAGGGTCATCATGGGCATAATTCAATGCCATTTTTATTAAACTTGATAAGAAAATGGCCTTCTTGTTATTTTAAAAACATGCTTCACATGTTGAGGCTTCATGGAAGGTTGCATTCTAAGACACCACTTTTTCAATGTCGAATATTATTGTTTTTCACATTTGCATCATTCAACATGCATCCAAAGATAGACAATTTTTTTAATATTTTAGCATATTGCTCCAATGTTTGTTTTTGAAAATACAATGTGCACCCAACTATTGTCTACCCCCATGAACAAGAATAGTATAATGTTTCAACCAATGGGAATGCAACAATACAATGTTGCCATGTTGGGTTTTGAAAAACAACTTATAACCAAAGAAAGCAAATACACCTTTTTATTTGAATGAAACATCTTTTTGTCAAAATTCACAAGACAATCATTTAATTACCACTTAACATTAACATAACTTCTTAATTATAACATATAAAAAAATGAATTTAAAATAAATAACTCACCTTGGATAACCATAAAATAATTGAAAAACGCATGTCATTATCATCATGAACTACATGGATTTATAGTTTTTGGTCACACCCATGGCATTGAAAGATATTTCCAATGTGTGCAACATTTTTTGGTTATTGTTTAAATTTTTAAAAAATAGTTTGATTACAAATGATCTAATAATGGAGGTTATGGGTGTTGCAATATGTAGTATGTAAGTAAGACCTTTTCATTCAATTCACATTGGGTGTGATGTATTGTGAGCAATTTTTTGCAAAACAATTCTTGACAACCATAAAATGTGAGAAGGATAATGTAAAAGTAAAATGTGATTTGTAACACAAGGGTATCAAACCACATATGTGATTAATTGCAGACCTTTGAAGAGATGGTAAAATGTTGAAGTTAGTAGCCCTGTATGTTTTGATAGGTGTTGAGTTTGACATTTTTGCAAATAAGGTTCAAATGACCTATTAAGAACCACACCCAACCCCTTAGGTGATAGTTTATTCTATGTTTATTTTCAAAATATTTTGAAAAAATTCAAAATTTTTAAGATTTTGTTATATTAATATGTTAAGGTTTGAACCAAAAATTTGCCAAAAAATCTCATTTTCAAATCTTTTCAAGAAGTTGAAATAATTTTTTTAAAATTTAAAAACAACTTTGGTTCTAAATGTTTCAAAATGATTTTGGGTTTTTTTATTCATCATATGAAATTTCAAAATTTTGTATACCAATATATTAAAAATAACCATATATAAAAAATTTCCACTTATAATTTTTTTCCCTTTAAAATGTTAAATGTACAAAAAAATTTGGTTACAACCTTTAACAGAAATCCATAAGTGACATCCTACAATTATTAAAGATATAGTTCAAATTCACACTACTCTAAGGTTCTACTAGTTTTCTAGGCTAACAACAATGTGTCAGTAGATTTTTCAAATTCTCAAGTTGAAATTTCTTGAACATTATAATTAAAAGCACGTGAACATTTTGGTAACTTAAAAATGGCAGTGTGGTGATTACACTAACTAATTTTGAATAGGGAGGATGCACCATGAAAAGCTAATTTCCTTGTTGTTGTGCCAATTTTGATTTCATTGTGCATGTGATTAGGGTTGGACACAACAACAAACATTCAACAATTACATTAACGGTAACTTGTCAAAATGAATAGTATCAAATGTTGTAATCATCAAATCCCATTTTGCTATCTAAAAACAAAATAAATCAACTCCCTTTAAAAAATTCAAAATTATGTTCCAATTTTTACTCAACATGTCAAATCCTTCTTGCTTGAGAAGGTCATGAAGGTCATGTTGATTGTCATTCAAATGGTAGAGGCCAGAGTTATCCACAACCCACACCATTCCATCTGTCTACTCATTATATATAATTTTACCAATAGGATCAAAGTGTTTTTTGACCACTAACATCCCATGTATTCAGGCAAAAGTTGGCCACCAAATTCAAACATTCATCACTAGCTTCTAGTTTTAATAGTTGGGAGTGTTTGAGCAAAATGGAGTTCAAAAAATATGAAAGGACTAGGACCGAAGCTCTAGTTTTTAGGCATTACACAAAATTTTAGATTGATCTTAGGGTCTGTTTTGGGTTTGGTTCACTACTTGACACTAATTGAAAGACCTTTTCTTAACAATTTTGCTATCTCCTTGTTGTATGATGGCAACTACTTTCCTCCAATTTGATCAAAAGTAAGCACAAAATGTTATTGAAAGCATTGTAATTTTTTGAAGAAAGCTCTTAATTTGTAGAGTAGATGAAAAACCAAAGATTAGATGATGTGATAGTTGCACACACCTATTACATACTACATGGTCTTATATATTGAAGCTTGCCTAGATTTGGGCTGATGTTGTTAGTCACTAACCTTAGATGATGTGGTACCTTAGGTGGTCATACAATTATTTTATAATCATTCAAAAATGAATATTAGTAATTTAATATGATTACAAATGGACATAGTCAACTACAACATGTAAGGGATTTATTTTGATTAATATTATACATATGGGTAATATATAAAAACCTTTATTACAATTTTTTAAAAATATACATGATGTATAATCCATTTAAAAATTCAATGTGACTAAATTAAATATTATACATTGAAATAATTTTTAATAGTAAAAATATGATATATTATTTTAAAAATTTATATTTCAATTTTTAAAAAAAAAGAAGTGTAAGATGTGAGAAATATATAATTTATTTGTATATTATTTTTTATCATAAATTTAAATGAAAATTTATATAATATATTTATAAAAATAAATAATTTGATTTTTCATGTGTAAAAGAGGATAAAAATTGATAATGTTAGAAAATTAGTTAATATTTTTATGTTAATTTATATTATTCAAGTTAAGTTAAATTATTTAAATTGAATTATACCTCATATTTAATATGACTAATACAAAAAAAATTATATATATATAGATATAATTGATTTATTTTCCATTAATAAATATTTATGTGGATAAAATACATGGAATCATATGTGTAAATTAAAAATTATTAGTAAAATTATGATATATTAGAAAAAAAATTGTAATATAAATTCTAAACCAAATGAAGGTTAAGATATGAAAATTTTATTTTATTTATTTATGTGTTAGCCATAAAGGTTTTTTCATTTACAAATCATGTGTTTGAATTTAATTTTAAAAAAGTATGGTCATTGAGATATTATTCAATAAAAAAATTCAAATATATATTTTTGATTGAATTTAAATTAAAATTTTAAATTATATAGTTATATACATTATTGAAGGAAACTTATGAATAAGTTTTCAATTTTTTCATTTGGACAAATTATCAATAAGATACAACTTATTATATTTGAAGTTTTGTGGAATGTTTAAATGAAGTATGGTCTAAATATAACAAATAGTAGATTATTTAGACAGCAAATGGGGTGGCTTGGTGGTAAAGGAATTGAACTCCATCCTTCGAGTCCAAGGATCAAAAATCACAAATGACATGTGTTGTGGTCAACATTGGAATATTGACTAAATATTTCATACCTACTAAGACTACCTAGGTTAAGTGGTTATATAGGTGAGGGTAAATAGGTAGATTAGGTGGTCTATTTACCCACTTAAAATAGGTTTAAAACTTGATTTAGGTGGTGACACGTGTCAACAATTGATAAGATGAAAATAATGAGATAAAAAATAATTAAAATAAAAATACATCATAGTATTTATATTATAAATAATAAATATTATAAATTTAAGAAATAATGTTTCCCAAGTTTTTAGGTTCAATTTGAAATAATAAAAAAAAATTAAACAATGACTAAACTATCATTAATGATTTCACATATGTCCTAAATGACTATTGTTTTAAACGGTTCATCCAAAGTGACTTCAGGACTATTAGTCATTTTTGTACTTTATGACTAGAATATTAGTCATAAATTCATTCATATATTTGAAGATTTGTACTAATCAATGTATCCCATTGGAAAGTATATGAAAGCCGTGAAAACTTACATGCATAATATGGTGAGGTCAAATCATTATAACAAAAGGTGTCCCTGTACACTGAGTGATTTCACTAAATTTTGAGTGAATTCATAGGTCTAGTGAACAAGGATTAATGAACTACAAGTGAATGCATCAATGATTAAAGGATATATTCAAGATGAGTGCTTTGATTTCATAACAAAATATTTGCAAAGATTTGATGTTGTGTGTTGACAAATATAGTGCTAGAAGTTGTTAGCATGAAGTTTCACATGAATCCAATCTTATATGACTTTGCCCACCAATGTATGTATTGACCAACATATCCATAATGATGCCTTGCACCCAATAAACATTATGTTTGTTAGTGGAGGAATATGTAGGTCCATTTTTGCACATTTATTACATGTCCATTCAATATTTGTTTCATATTGAAAATAATATATTGATCATAATCTATATACATTTATTCGTGTAAGAAGTGAAAGTTATATCAAACTTAATCTAATTCAAATACACTGCCATTTGTGGAATGGGTGAAAGGTGTGGTACATAGGCACCATATGGCGCACAAGCATACTAAAGTAAGCCAATTGGTGATCCTTGCTCAAAAAAAAAAAAAAAGGAAAAAAAAAAAAGATTTTATATGTTTGAATTTTAAACCTTTTACCAATGTTATAAATTTTGGGATATATTTGTAATATTAAATAAACCATATGTGGTCATCCCCAATCTAATGATTATTCAAGCTATTTTTTAATTTATTGCAAGTTTATATATGATGATTGTTGGGGGTTAAAAAATGGGTCTCGGATGGTTCTTGGTAGCAAAATTGAAATTAGGGTGATTCTCATTTTTGTTCATGAAATATAGGAGAACGATCTATTAGCAAACCCTTCTCCTATATAAAGCGTAATTATCATAATGATGTTGCAAAGGGACAATGTTGTAGTGACAAGGACAGTGAGGAAGGACAAGTTAATGCGTAATTTTCATCTAGTGAAAGTTATTCTTATAGGTTACAGAGTACCTTCCAGATTGTGTAATTTATTGTTTTTGTGACATCATTGTGATGTCAATGAACAAGATCTGGGACTAAATATACAAAAGAAAAAATGCAACGATGATTTACGCACGCACATAAAAATTCCCCCATCATGATGTTTGATGACCATGAACATTTCAATTCATTTGTGATTTTGAGAATTGCAATATTCATGGTCATTAGTGCAACATCACCTTACACCAAATCTCCTCCACCCTAGGGATGTTACATGTAATGTCCACCACCTGTGGAAAAATTATGAAAAAAATATCCACTTGGAGTGCGAAATTGTGGTGGGGGAGGTCCCCCAAACTACACTTTGATTTGCAGCAAAGGTTTTTACATTGTGGATGAACCCCAACAAATTTGATGTCATGTTTCACCTCTGGAACTTATCCTGTAAGAAAAAAGGTCGTGTAGGCATGTATGAGAATAGGTGGCTACCACGCAAGTAGAGATGCATGTAGATCACTAGTATGCAGGCAAGGGCTAGTGAGTTGTTAGATGTAAGGTAATGCCATGGGAGCAGGGAGTTACCCAACGTAATGCCTGCAGCCCATTTTCCGGATGAAGAAAGTAACTGAATGGAGATGAAAAATGAAATCTCTTGATGAAATGAAGAAGAGGGAGATCGCCTGAGCAATTCATAATTTCCTTCCAGTTGGTGGGAGGGGAATTACTCTCTGTAAAGCCCTCCATTATTAGTGTATTTTATTTTGGACCAGGGCATTACATGTTACAAGGTAGGTTGTAAAAAAACAACTTTCATGTTCTTTTCATTTTCATTATGTGCTGAATTAAATCTCATCTGAGTACATCTTTGCATATTTTTTTGTGTCATGTCAATCATGATCATGCTTTCATACTAAACTATTAGTCATATTCCATCTCATATTCATCATGATCATGCTTTTATACAAAACTATTAATTAGGATCAGCAATTGGGAAAATTTTGGAATTTTCTTTTCCTAGTGTAAATTATACTAAATTTGCTAATGTTTTGGAAAAAAATCACCACATTTTTTATTACAAAAAAATTCTATGGTTTTATGGATCACAATTTGTACTACATGCATGAAGATGGAAAAGTGGTCATTTTAGTCATCTATGTGGATGACTTGTCCCTAATAGGAAATCATACAAAGAGGATTGAATGGCTCATCAAACAACTCACTAATAGATTCAAGATGTCTCAACTTGGAGGCATGGAGCTTTATTTTCAAGTAAAATTCTTCTATTTTCTTTTAGGCATATTCAAAACCTAGAAAGGTTATGTTCACCTCACACTTAAAGAGCTTGGTCAAAATGAATGCAACACCAATCCTACACCAATGACAGAAAACTCCATGCTTTCAGTTGACATGGGTGAAAAGCATGTGGACATTCATTTATACCAAAAAATGGTGAGGAAACTAATCTATTTCACCAACATACGACCTGACATATCCTATGCAATGGGAGTGGTTAGCAAATATATGGCTACCCCACAAAAACACACATGGAAGTAGTCAAAAGGATATTTAGGTATTTTTGTGGTACAATTGATTTTGGGTTGATGTTCACTTCAACTGGAGGAGTCAAGTTTGAAAGCTTCGTAGATGCAGATTAGGTTGGTGATACTAATACTAAGAGATTAACTAATGGATATGCATTTTAGCTTGGAGGATCAACTATCACCTGGTCAAGCAGGTAGTAACCAACAATAGCCCTGAAGTCGACTATTGAGGAATTACTGAAGGTAGGAAGGAGTCCATGTGGTTGCAAAACCTAATTAGGGAACTAGGATTCCTCATAAGGAAGGCGACCCATATTTGGTGTCTAATAGATCAAAATTGCTAACAATCTTGTTTTTCATGCATGAAGAAAGCACATAGAAGTTCATTATCACTTTATCAGAAAAAATTGTTAACTAGTGAGATTGAATTCAATCACATTCCTACTGGTGATAATGTATAGACATCTTTACAAAACCTTTAAAAAAACAAAAAAAAATCTTGTTTTGAGAAGCTCTTGGTCTATGTAGTCTTTAGCAAATCAAAAGTCAAGAGAAAGAGCTCAAGGCCCAAAATTGGGAGCATGTACTTGTTTAATTTAATCTACTAGGTTGTCTCTTCCTCTTATAAGGAATGGGATAAAGAATATAATAGTCAACAATAACATAGATATTTGTGGAAAGATCTTCTGTAAAACAATTATCTGCACAATAACTTTCTATGTCAAGATATAATTCATTAGAAGTCTCTTCTTGAAGATCTAAAAATCTTTGTAAAATTTTTAGTTCCCCTTTTTGTGAGAGACATTCGGTGCCAACCATTGAGTTGAAGTTTGTGCAAATAATCTTGATCATTGATATGCATTCTGTCGAATGCTTGCCACTCGAACATGTTTGCAACAAAGGAGCACTGGCTTCTATTGACTTGTCGAAGTTGCCATAACAAATAAGGAGACAATGGAAACCTAGGCCAGAGATGGTTCCTCACAATTTGGTTTAACAATGGAGGGAGAAGGTCTGTCAAGATTGACTTGAGGATGCTCACACACAATCAAGGATGTAGTGAACGTGACACAATCATTGGATTCAGAGGGGGAAGCCGAATTTCTCCATCCTGATGTTGCAGCTATTTGGAAGAATTTTTTTACCAAGAAAGGTAACAATAGAAGTTAGTAGCTTGTGGAAGAAAATCACAAGCATCAATAGTGTCAAGAGAAGAGATTGCCATAAGGTCAAAGTTATCAATAGCTTGACTATACAAGTCATTCGTAACATGGGTCTCAAAAATTAGAGAATTCTCATCAGGAGGTGGGTCAACACTTGAAGGGCACTGGCCGTTGTCAATAGTGTGTGCACAGATCGACGATGGACCAAAACACTCACGAGCCATAAGTAAAACTTGGACAAGAAAAATTGATCCTTAGAAAGTGAGAAGGGGTGTTAGAAATTATTATATCACTCTCTACATCCTGATCAATCCTTTGATCCCACTTCTCCACTGCTGTTGTTATTCTAAAACCTTCTAACTATAAACAATTTGTCATATCATAGTAGTTACTATTTATTTAGTTACATGCATTAAGTGCATGCATTCAATGGTCCCTGCTCACTAGTTTGATATTTAGGTTCCCCTCTTTTCTTGTTCTGGCAAGTAACTTGGAGATTATGAACTTATCAGTAATTAGCGAGTTTCTTCACGTCGCAATCGTTTCCCGGCGTCTTTTGAGAAGTTTGCGGTAGCATATCGTAATTATCATTTGTGGTTTTTTTTTTTTCCCCCTCTAACGGCAGTCGATTGATGATGGCGTTTTTCTGCCGTGCTGCGCATCATGCTCAGCCGAGTCCGATCTATTTTGTAGGATGTCTTTCGGCAGCCTTTTTAGACCTTGGTATATCTATCGGCAGAATGTACCATTACAGCCTTGTTTCTGTTGATAAGTACCTAATCTGCTATCCATGTTTCTCCTAATTGCTCTAACGTTTTCTTGAATTGTTCTCCAGTGCAGATTTGGATTCCGTCCATTGCTAGATTTGTGTTACAGGCTTCAGCTATGGCGGTTGTTGCTGAAGAGCAGCAGGCTGCTGGTGAGCCTGAGGCTAGTGGGCAGCAATCTCAGGGAGACGTCGAGACATTTGCCTTCCAGGCTGAGATTAACCAGCTGCTTAGTCTCATTATTAACACTTTCTACAGTAACAAGGAGATCTTTCTGCGGGAGCTGATTTCCAACGCCTCTGATGTAAGCAACCTACATTGTTTTGCCTGCACTTCATGTAATCTTGCTTGAATCAAACTGTTTCAGTTTAGACTTTCAATGTCTTGTGCGACTGGGTGTGCATCACATGTCTTGGACGATGAAAAATCTTTGCATTATATGATACACTTTCTGAGGTGTGTTTTCTAGAAGTGATTTGAACACTGACTTAATCAAGTCATGGACATACTCTGCCAAGTTTGCACCAATATTACTACCCAAGACATTTTTTAGTTAGATTTGATTGCCTCAAATACAGCAGTTGCATTCAGTTGGGAAACTGCACTTGAATTGCTGTTTTGATGCCCATTCTATTTTAAGAAATCCAGAGTTCCTACATGTAACATTTGCTACTCCTTCAGACAATGTATGTTTTGTACGAGATATCGATCGAGAAACAGGTATAGTCTGATGAGCCATGAAATACCAGGAGGAACTGCCAAATGTTTCCTTCTTTAGCAAGGCCCTCATGCTGCTGCTTGAGAGAGTACTGGCTGAAAATGTCATTCCCTGCCACTTGTCAGATGTAGTAGATTTTCATGACTCTTATCAGGGGCGAGATATAGGCAGAGTTTCTTAACATTAATAAACCTGTAGAACTGGCATTTGCACTCCTCAGCATATGTGAAGGCTGGATGGTACTTGCAACTGCCTAAGAGAGAGTAACACCACTACGAAACTCATACTGGAGTTTCTAAAATTTGATTAATAGTCTTGCTCACATTTTGGATCAATTTTATGATCCAGGCACTAGACAAGATTAGGTTTGAGGGACTTACAGACAAGAGCAAGCTGGATACCCAACCTGAACTCTTTATCCATATTGTCCCAGACAAGACCAACAACTCTCTCACTATCATTGACTCTGGCATCGGAATGACCAAAGCTGGTAAGAATTGAAGTGTTTGTGCCATGCTCTATGGTAGTCATTCTTCTTTGTCATTGGGCAGTGTTTTGTCATTGGGTAGGTTTTGATTCTTCATTGTCTCATTCTTTGCTGTCTTGTGTGGATCAGATCTTGTGAACAACCTTGGAACTATTGCTTGGTCAGGAAAAAAGTCTTTTATGGAGGCTCTCTCAGCTGGAGCTGATATTGATTGGACAGTTTGGAGTAGGATTCTACTCTGCTATCTTGTTGCAGAGAAAGTGATTGTGCACAGTAAGCACAATGATGATGACCAGTATGTATGGGAGTCACAGGCAGGTGGTGCCTTCACTGTGCGGACAGACACTGGTAAGACCTTGGTCCTGAACTGTGCATGTATGAATCAGAAGTCTCCACATATACTTTATTGGTACTAGTCATTCTTGTCCTGTTTGTTCACCTTTGAGTGGAATTGACAAAACGGTTACCTTCAAGTATAATTGTAGAGTTTTCTCTGTGATCTCCTAGGTATGCCACCACTAACTAGATAGTTGCACCAATTTGTGATAAGCAATATCACAGTATAATTCCTTGCTATGCTTGCAGGTGAGGAACTTTGTTGAGGTACAAAGATTGTTTTGCACCTCAAGGAAGACCAGCTTGAATACCTAGAGGAGAGGAAGTTGAAGGACCTAGTGAAAAAACACTCAGAGTTCATCAGCTACCCTATCTCCTTGTGGACAGAAAAGACATTGGAGAAGGAAGTCTCAGATGATGAAGATGAGCAGGCTTAGAAGGAAGAGAAGGATGCAGAGGAAGGCGAGATTGAGGAGGTAATTGATCAAGAGGAAAAGAAGGACAAAGCCAAGACGACCAAGAAGGTTTGTTTTGTAGAGATCAGACTTCAATCTAAGCTTGGGTCCTGTGCAATTGTGCATCTTCTCAATGCTTGTGTGAGTAGTTTCCAAGTCTTTGCTGAATTGGGCCACCAAAAATAAGGGATCCTAACATAAAGTTTTGGTTGCAGGTGAAGGAGGTGTCTCATGAGTGGGCTCTCATGAACAAACAGAAGCCCATCTGGATGCGGTCACCAGAGCAGATCAGCAAGGAAGAGTATGCCGATTTCTACAAGAGTTTGACTAATGACTGAGGAGCAGTTGGCTGTCAAACACTTCTCTGTTGAGGGGCAGGTACCGATTCTCAGCTAAAATCTCAAGCAAAAGTCCCTTGCAAGAGCTCAAACATAAATCCAGCCGGTCTGGCACTAGTTTCCAGATCATCAGTTCTGGATCATCAACTACATTCTTGACAAATTTTGTCTATTCCATGGTTGAAAATGCAGCTGGAGTTCAAATCGTGCTGTTTGTGCCAAAGAGAGCCCCCTTTGATATGTTTGATGCATGCAAGAAGGAAAACAACATCAAGCTCTATGTCTGCTGTGTTTTCATCATGGACAACTGTGAGGAGCTCATCCCTGAGTACCTGGGTTTTGTTAAAGGCATTGTGGACTCTGAAGACCTTCCATTGAATATTTCCCGAGAAATGCTCCAGCAATACAAGATCTTGAAGGTATGCTTTTCAAATGTCGAAGTGTGCCATGGGAGTTTGCAATTTAACTCTGCAGGGTTCCAATTCCATCTGGAATGCTACTGATTGGATAGTTTTGGGATCTTTGCATCTTATTGTCAGACATTTGTATGTTCTGTGCAAAAGGTTTTTAATTTCTTGTTGGTACTGATGACTATTGTTGTTCTGAATTGTGGTTATATTCTGAGGTAGTAGATAAGTGTGCATCACTTTCAGAATGTTTTGCAGGCTGCAAGTGATATGAAAAAGAAAAGCCCAACATCTTATATCCAATCTGGGATGATGACAGATCCTTGGAATTCTCTCTGGTGCACATCCCTGTACTAGGATGTGTTGCATTTCTTTTCACATCAGGTCTTCCAGATGATGTGAAAGAAAACAGAGATATCTTAAACCTGTTTGGGGTGCTGACACATTCTTGAGAATCTCTCTGATGCACTTCAGCTTGTAACGACTTGTGGACAACACAGAGGTTTGTTGGTATAAGAGGAGACATGTTCTTGGGAAACTCTCTGAAAGAAAACTACTGAAAGAATCAGTGGACAATGTGCTTCTATCTTTTACTGTCATCTTTGGGGTTTGAGAAACAAATAGTGATACTTGTGGATGGACTGGGTCTCCTGAGGTATTACTCTTCTTTTGTCCCTGGTTGGGCTGAGGACTTTGTGTTGGAAATTCTGACTGCATTCTCACCTGCAGTAGAATAGTTCAAAAGTTGTACACTGCAACCTGGCAGATGACTAAATGTCAGTGGAGAGTTGAAATTCTGATTAGGAGGGTGATCAGTTTTTGCGGGGTCTATGATGCATTCCACCAAGCATTTTATCTGATTGTTTGGAGTATTAGATCTAATCCTAGCTTGAACAGACTCCAGACATTGGACCTTTGATGGAAGAAGAGTTTGGGGTCTCAAGTAATGTAGATCCAAATACAAGAATTTTAAATCCATGTAGGCATGGTTCTTTACTGTTGGATATCAACCAGGCTTGAGCAGGATTAGATATAGTGATTATACTAATGTGTATGACATGTTTTATACCCTTATTGGGGATAATTGTTTTAATCTTGTAGGGACTTTGTCTGATGGGAATGTTTTTGACATTAGAATTCTGGAGATTTTCGTTGACATTCAAAACAGCAGGGGAATTCTATATCCTGTTTGATGATAGACTCTTGGATGGATCTCTGATCCAGTTTTTGTACCCATCAAAAAGATGTGTCTGATCAAAGCTAATAGAGGGACCATTTTGTGGTTGACAGGTTATTTGGAAAAACATTGTCAAGCAGAGTATAGAGATGTTTAACGAGATTACCGAGAACAAGTAGGATTATACCAAGTTTTATGAGGCGTTTGGAAAGAATTTGAAGCTTGGCATTCATGAACATTCTCAGAATCATGCTGAACTAGCTGGTATGTCTTCAGGTTCTCAGGCTATTCCAAACACATGATCTGTGACTACAATTTGTTTTGTCTTGCATTGTGGTGATGGTCTGTTTGTGCTTTTGCTACTTCATATATCAGAATTTTTGGTTTAGGCGAATGAATAAGCTGTTCTCTCTTGTTTGGTCCAGAATTGTTGAGGTGTCAATCTACAAAGTCTGGGGAAGACTATACTTCTCTGAAAGACTATGTGACACACATGAAGGAGAGGCAAAAGGATATATTCTATATCACTGGTGAGTCTCACAAGGCAGTTGAGAACTCACCCTTTTTAGAGAAGCTTAAGAAGTGTGGCCTGGAAGTCCTTTTTATGGTTGACCCTATTGATGAGTATGCAGGTCTGATCACCATCATGAGACCCAGTTACAAGAATTTGTTATGGAGATTCCTAATGTAGCTGTGTACAATAGATGCATGTTTTTAGGTGGGTTGTAATTGCTTCAGATGTGGATTGTGAGGTAGTGTCTTCTTGCACAGACCTGTGACCTGCAAAAGACTATCTCATAATAGTGCAGAAGACCAAACTATATTGACCTGTGCCCACAGAACTTCCCTATCCCTCAATATATCTAATGGCATCCCTTCATTGTTCTGTGCAAACCAGTTTTAGAGACTGGGAATTTGTTCCAAGAGGTTTTTGGTGTCAGCTTCTCAGGTCTGTGTTTGACCTCTAAATGTGCACTAGTGCTGCTACAGTGCAACAATTGGAGTATAATTGTAAAAAGTTGGTGTCATCTACAAAGGAGGTATGTCTTCTCATTTCTCCTGGTCAAATTAAATTTGTTAGAGTCTGCTGAGTTGGAGACAGATTGAGAGAATGTCTAAGATTTGGATCAGCATCAGCATTCCCAGATACATGAACCTTCATGTATATTCCTATTAGTTAACCTGAGAGTCTGCTAAGTTGCAGAGAGATGTGCAGGAACTTACTTCTTGATTTGTACCAACATTACCACCACCAACATACAGTAAGCCTCTTATTTGCTATGAAGTACAGTTTCTGACTGTGACATTTGACAATTGGCATTTGGATTTGTTTCAGGGTTTGAAATGTGCTAGGAAGTACAGTTCCTGACAGTGATATTTGACAATTGGAAAATTGAATTTGTTTCAGGGTTTGAAATTGGATGAGACAGATGATGAGAAGAAGAAGAAAGAAGAGATTAAAGCGCAGTTTGAAGGGCTTTGCAAGCTCATGATGGTGTGGCATTCTCTATCTGAATCAATTGTTACACCCAGATGAGTGTTTCAGCATTTCATTTTGTGTAGCTTTTGCATGTCTACTGATATATGCATTTTTCACTAGCTCCTGCTCACAACTGGACTAGGTTATCTTTGTCTAGAGTGGACAATTGCTATCTATGGTGTGTACCTAACACACCCCTAATATATGTGCAGGACATTCTTGGAGACAAGGTTGAGAAAGTTTTAGTTTCTGACAGAATTGTTGATTCCCCTTGCTGCCTTGTCACTGGAGAGTAAGCTCTTTTTTATACCTTTTATTATTGAATCTTCTTTTTTGGAATTGTGAACACCATCTGTTTACCCTCATCCTTTTGGTCAAGACTGCCCTCCCACAAGTTACCTGCTCTGGAATAACCATTTTCAAACCATTGCTAATGCAGATATGGGTGGAGTGCTAACATGGAGCAAATCATGAAGGCTCAAGCACTCCAGGATACCAGCACTAGCAGCTATATGAGTAGCAAGAAGACACTGGAGATCAATCCTGAGAATGGTGTTATGATAGAGTTGAGAAAACGTGCTGATGTAGACAAGTTGGACCAGACTGTCAAGGACCTTGTTCTTTTGCTATTTGAGACTGGTATGTACCAGTGACACTCGCCTGATTTGAGGAGCAATTCTATGTGTTCTGATTGATCTTAGACAGATATGCATGTATGTATTGCTGCTGCTGCTTCTTACAAGGCTCTTGGTTCTGACACAGCCCTGTTGACATTGGGATTCAGTCTGCATGACCCCAACACCTTTGGAACTTGCATCCACCGCATGATCAAGCTTGGGCTGAGTATAGATGAGGATGGAGCCACTGGTGATGATGACAAAACTAACATGCCTGCCTTGGAAGCAGATGTTGACAAAAGGAACCAAATGGAGGAGGTGGACTAATAGTAAACCTTTCCAGAGAGGGTCAGTGGAACCTGACCCACAAGTTTGCCAACCGTTCTTGACAATGCCACCAGCTGACATGCTTCCCATGAGCGAGATTGTTTTGGAAAGGAGAGAGCTACATGTCATACGGGTTGGGAACCAAGTGCACTTGGCTACTGAAGAATCAGACAAAAGAGTTGGAAGTGATGAACTCAATTCCCCCTCTCTGAGTGCAAAAACCTTCATCAGGTGTCTATCAAGGGTTTATCAACTCCACATTCAGCAGCATATTGGGAAGAACCAGCGTTTTTTCATTTTTGTTACTTAACCACAAAAAGATTCCTGTCCAACACATACAAAGGATTTCCTGAGAAAAAAATGTGCCAAAGTCACCAGATTTCAAGGAACAAAATCATTGATGTATGATAAGGTTCCAACAAGGTAGCATGAACACAAAGATGGATCAAAATTGGAACTTGAAAGCTTAGAACCGAAACATCACTACCATGTTGGTAATTTTTAAGTAGTGGTATTGCTAATAGACTTGACAATGATGATACTCACAAATGCCTTTACTGTCACTACAACCAAACATGGTTTTTCCTACAACAACATGCTGGGCTTGATTCATTGACACATATGTGACCGCAAATTATGTTAGTTTCATCCATTTCAGCTTAAAGCATGATCTATGTATATACTTATATCATAGCTTACTTTACTATGTGTCACATCTGACACTAAGAGCAATATAATGGTTGATAAACAAATAAGTAATTTGGATGAAACTCAAGCTTTAAATCATGTGAAATTGAGTTTGGACTTGTAAATATGCACAACATACATTGCTCTTTCTTGAAGGGCCGATAAAATATACCATAAGTACCTCAGCAGTTTCAACACTAAATATATTATTTTCAGAAATCTTGAAAAAAATTTGGAAGGAAAATAGATACATTTTAGAATATTCAGGATTTTTTTTAAAATTAAGAATATTCTATTTACAACATGTGAAATCACCTAAACCATGTTGCCCAAATTTCCATGGTATTATTCGAACATACCAGGCAGGTCCTTTACACAACAGTAGTTCATTTCTTTAAGGCTCCTTCAAACTTGGTAACAGAAAATGCCAACTCACCAGACCTTTTTTTATTTGCAAAAATTGCCAAGAAGTAAAATTTTATTTAAAAATGCTAAAATGAAGTTTTTTGGGATTTTCAATTGTGAGAATTTGAGAAAATTAGGAAAAATGGCCAGATTTCTACACATCATTCAAGGAGGTTGCCAATAAGGTACAAGTACGTTTTATTTTTAAAAAATTCATGTCTAGTTTATAGCCAAATTTGGCTAAATCTTCCTTAGGAAGATTGCCACTTTGACTACATCACAATATTGCAAAGGAAAAAAAAACTTCAACTTACTAGACTGACCGATCGATTGTGCACACATGCAGTTCAAAGGACATATCATGATCACACTCATGAGGATGAACATGATCACAATATGACCCTAGTTACTCAAATACCCCTTGAATGCGAACAGATCTAGATAGGTTTTCAAGAAGTTACATCAAAACTTTGGGCCAAGTTGGGATCTAAGTGTCCCAAACTCCAACAATTCAATTATCACCAACAAAATAAATTAACATGGAATAATATTTTTGAACTTGAAGTTAATGGACTTATGAAAATTCAAATCAATTAAATTAAGGGGAAAAAAAAACACCAATCTCAAAGGAAAAGGGAGAAACACAAAGAGAAGACCAATGTCCAAAGCCAAGACCACACCCAAAAGCCACAGGGAGGAAAAGTATTTAATGGTAAGGATGTTCGTGCAGAACAACTGAAAGCAACTCTGTTTGTCGCTCCATCCCACACAGACAAAGTCACTATCGTATCTTTGATCTTTTAGAAAGTCATGGTAAGGCTTTAAATTGATCAACATCACTTTAAGCAACACTTTATTGTAGGGGACTCTCAATTAATGAATAGAGAACACCCAACCAAAATAAAAGTTGATCAACATCACATTAAGCAACACTATTGTAGAGGGCTTGCATTTAACGAAGAGAAAACACCCACGCATAAACAAAACTCGATCCACATCACCTTAACCAGCACTATTGTAGATGACTTTCTTTTAATGAATAGAAAACACCCAAGAAAGATAGTAAAAAATTGATCAACATCACCTTAAGAGATAAACACTATTGTAGAGGACTCTCGTTTAACAGATTAAAAACTCCCTAGAGAATTAAAAGTCGATCAACATCACCTTAATCAACATGATTGTCAAGGATTCTCATATCATGGAAGAAACATCTCAAGACAAATTGACATTCATCAACATCACCTTTAAGCAATACTGTCATAGAGAACTCTCATTTTTAAATGACTTGAAAAATCCCATGAAAAACTAATATCAATCAACATCACCCTTAAACAACACTAGGTATTTGTAAAGGATTTTTATTTAGTGGATTTTTAAACTCCCGAGGTAATTCAAAATTGATCAACATCACCTTGAGTAACACTAGTGTCTACAATTCTCAGAATTGGCTTAAGAAAACTTGGGTACTTGTTAGTTTGCTGAAAAATCTAACCCAAAAATCCAGTTCCTTAACATTTGTAATTTAATCTATAAACCACAATGTACTGACCATTTTCCTAACCATGGTTATAAAGTCAATAATGAAAAGGGGGGAAATCTCTACACCATTCTTTAGGTTTATACCAAAGAAAAAAGGCTTAAATAATTACACCTGATTTGTGCAAACCCGTTACCACCTAATAGAAGAATGGCTCATCCTGTCTGACTCAGCATGTTCTTTGGTGGAATGGGCCCAACTGAGCCTATTCTGACCTAAAGAAAATTTCCCACCCATTGGAAATGTATGAATTTTGCACAACTTTAAGTATTACATATGTCAAATTTTAAACAAGGCATTTAAGAAATTCCTTAAAATAAATAAATTTATGTGATAACAACTCCCCGAACCAAACCCCTAACATTTAGAGGAGCCAAACCCTAGGGTTATTGAGAAATTATATTAAATTTAAATCTGTATATTACTTAAATACTTTTCGCAAAATACTGTATCCAGACATACCGTATATCGCCGTTGAGCGCCACCCCGCCCTCTTCGTGTTTTCCGACCGTATTTTTGCGTTTGTGTGTTTCCGGGCGGTGTGCGCTTGCTTCTCCACACGCCTGCTTTTTGCTTTGATTTTGCTTTTTGTCTCTAAGAATTTGGTTTTTCGGGTAATTTTTCTATTTTCTTGAATTTTATTTTTTTTTCTTTTGTTCCCCCTCCCGTACCGGCCGCTTTGGTTAAATTCTTTCACTGCTTTTCTTTCTCTGAAGCCAGTCTTCGACTTCGGAAGTTTCTTTGATGTCAAGGAGTCGAGAATTCAAGTAATGCGACACCATCGTCCACAACTCTGCACTGAATTTCTTCCGAAAAATTTCTGCAGGTAGTCGTCTCCTTCCCCTCTTGATCGGTTGAGCCGCAGTCCGGTCTGGATTTTCTTTGAAGACGATTTCATACAAATAAGTGCGGTTTCACGTCACGGAATCGATATAAATGATTTGTCCCTAACGCGCTTTCTTGCAAATAGCCTCCCTGGCAGACTAGCTGCTTCCAAGTCCGGCATGAGGATGACGATCTCTGCTGCATGTGAAAAGGCTTGAATGCGCATGCATGCACTCGGATCACTGTATAAGCATGCACAATTGAGGCTTCACGTAGTAAGCTTTCACGAAGTTGTGAGCAAGTTGTCTCTCTAAGCCCCCTTCTTTTTCCGTTCGTGATTTCATGTCCCAGAAACTGCTCAATTGTGATTCTCTCCTCGCGAAAGCTTAGTCACGTTGTTCTGTCTAAGGAGTGGGAAAAGAAGCTCCTCGTAAGGAAAGACGTTTTGTTCGGTAGAACACTGTTATTTCCTAGTTTTGTGAAATAAGGATCTGAAATCGTAGTTCCTCAATAGCAGGACTCGTGGATTTCATATTCTTACGATTTCCAATGCCAATGTTTGGTGAAGAATTTGGATCTCGACAATATCTCTGAAGGGACTCTGATGCAAGATTGCAGCAATTTGCTTCAAAGAGAACTTTGCTCAGAAATTGGTGAGGAGCTTGGAGCTCGTTGAAGAATTTGGAGAGCATGAAGTTTGAAGGAGCTGCAGGTGGCGATGAGAACCTGGGACGGGCAGAGAATGGAAATGCAGCAGCTGCCGACCAGTTCAACAAGAGAAACCACTCTCTCAACCATATTCCCACCTCCAAACAGCTGGACGACGATGGCAAAACCAGACGCAGAGGTACAATATTCCCTGTTACTACTGTCTTGGACTGCTGAACAATAGGTGATGTTAGTTATACAAGAAGAGGCTGGCCAAAAGATGAAGCTCCCCATTGGCTCTCTCTCTTTGATGAGGGCCTTTGGTGATGGCGCTGCTGTGCAGGGACGGTGTGGACAGCATCAGCGCATGTGATAACAGCAGTCATAGGCTCAGGGGTGTTGTCTCTGGCCTGGAGTGTGGCACAGATGGGCTGGGTCGTGGGTCCCACTGTGCTCCTCCTCTTTGCCCTGGTCACATACTACACTGCCCTGCTGCTCACAGACTGCTACAGGTACCCTGACCCTGTCTTGGGCAAGAGGAACTATACTTACATGGATGCTGTGCAAGCAAACCTGGGTAAGTTTGCACCAAGCAACTCATATAAGCAACTCAGGTATGTTTTTGTGTATATATGTGAAATCTGATGTTAGCCAAATTGGCCTTGAGTAAGAGCCTCTTCCCCAGAAATTAACATGTAGCAAAGTTTGGTTAAAACCCATTTATTGCCAAGAACTGGTCAAGTGACAGAAAGCAGCTGATGCACCAGTTTTACTATGATCCCATTGTTCTTGAAACCAGACGTTGAGAAGAGAGACCTTGTGAACAAAAGCTTGTTGGATGTCCAGCAATTGTGTTGTTTTGGAAACTTTTGCTTCATAAGGTTTGTGAACAATTGTGTCTGGTGCAGGGCCAAGGCAAGTGTTCATCTGTGGGCTAGTACAGTACTCCAATTTGTTGGGAACTGCCATTGGGTACACCATCACTGCGACAATAAGCATGGTGTAAAGTCCCTTCTCTCTTTGTGTTTGAGTTTGAACTGGTGATCAGCTCTTCAAGTTGTGGTTTGCAAGTTCCTTCGCAGTCTAATTGTCAGCAGAGTTATATCTTTCGCAAATATTGTAAGCAGTGATGTCCATAAAGAGTGGCAGGAATTCCAAGAGCAAACTTGTGAGTATTTTATATTTTTTCTTAGTGGAGACCTTTCTGGCTCATTATTTCTTGCAGCATGTGGTGACTCGTGAGCAAGAATGTGGAAGTCTGTGCTTCAAATCTTTAAACTGAGCAAAGTACTGCTGAAACTGCCATTGGTGTATTTGGGTGTTATCATGTATTACAGTGCCTAATGTCCTGAGATGACTTACTGATGTTTCTCACACTCTGGAGCAATTTGATGAGCAGTTGGGATAAGAACCACTGTAGCCCTGGCTATTTCTTTTCTGAAGATTAACTATGCAAGGCTCGTCTTTTATATACTCCTGTGTCCTGAAAAAACTGACAGCATTTTCTGTTTGCACAGAGCTATAAAGAGGTCAGACTGCTTTCATGCAGATGGAGATAGTGCACCATGTCGTGAATCCAATTTCATATACATGGTGTTCTTCGGGATAGTGCAGGTCATATTGTCACAGATCCCTAACTTTGATCGAATCTGGTGGCTCTCCATAGTAGCTGCAATTATGTCTTTCTCATATTCCACAATTGGCCTTGGCCTCGGCTTAGGAAAAGCTTCAGGTAATATGAGAAACACCCATCTACGGAATCACATATATTCAGATGGATCCACTTGTGTCCTTTATTTGATGAACTTATCAGTTCTCTTTGGATGTCTTTTTTGAGATGCTTGTGTCTGCCTATGTCCTTCCCTGCACAAACAGAACAAGAGAAATTCATGAGATTAACTGTTTAGTGCACATGTTGAATATATAATTGTGGGTTTCCTGGACATTGCAGAAGGAGATCATTCTCATGGCACTTTGACCGGGGTTGAAGTTGGTGATCATAGTCTTGGCTTTGCAACACGAGCTCAAAAGATCTGGGACATTTGCAATGCGCTTGGCAACATTGCCTTTGCATATTCCTTCTCCATGATCCTTATTGAAATCCAGGTATGCAGGACTCTCCCAAAACTACTGTACTGTATTTGGCTTACAGACCACAAAGATGTACATGTCATCAAATGGAGTTTCGTGACTTTGAATTATTCCTGAAAAAGTAACAGATCACTCTTGTGTTGTGCAGGACACACTGAAAACTCCACCTGCTGAGAATAAAACAATGAAGAGGGCAACTCTTATTGGGATACTCACCACCACAATATTCTACATGAGTGTGGGCTGTGTGGGCTATGCTGCCTTTGGGGATGCTGCTCCTGGCAATCTCCTCACTGGCTTTGGGTTCTACAATCCCTATTGGCTTGTTGACTTTGCCAATGCTTGCATTGTTGTCCATCTTGTTGGTGCTTATCAGGTATTTATTGGTGCATTCCATCATTTCTCATCAACTTTGGTGTCTTTATTGCTGTAGTATTACATCCCAGAACCTGAAAATAAAATTTTGTGCAAATTTTGCTAAGCCAATTTAGCAAAATGTTGCTATATTGCACAGGTTTATACCCAGCCACTTTTTGCATTCGTGGAGGATTCAATGTCCCGAAAATTCCCCAAGAGCAACTTCATTCACAAGGAGCTTGAAATGAATCTCCCATTGGGGGGACCATTACATATCAACCTATTCCGCCTTGTCTGGCGCACTTCTTTTGTCACATTCACTACACTGGTGTCCCTTATGGTTCCCTTCTTCAATGACGTACTGGGATTAATTGGTGCATGCTCATTTTGGCCACTTACAGTATACTTCCCAGTTCAAATGTACATTATGCAACAGAGCATACAGAGATGGAGCTCAACATGGCTTGCGCTCCAAACCTTAAACACGGTTTGCTTCTTTGTATCCCTAGCTGCAGCTGTTGGATCCATTGCTGGAATTCTCACAGACCTGAAACATTACACCCTATTCAAATCCTAGGATCAGAAGTATACCCGTGGGCATTCTTCAGAGGTTTCAGTTACTTATGGAAAGAGGGTCAGACATTGTCATTATTTATTTAAGCCCGTGGTCAAGCATAAAAGCCTGTTTTTAAGAACCTCTTGGCAAGTTGTCTTTTTGTTCAAAGAGACACAAGAGAGTCACAGCTTGTCTTACTGATGACCAAAATTCCAAAACTCCCAAATTGCAACCAAAGTTGCTCAGTACTACTGTAGGAAAATAATTGCTTCACCTGATTGCTTGTTACAGTTAGACTTGCTTATTTATATAATACTCCAGGTTTCCTTATGTGGGACTTCAAGTTCTTTTAAGGCTGTACTAGGGAATGGTCAAGCCCCTGCTCATTATGTTGGGTAAGACACTGGGCGAGCCCATTAGGTTGAGCTTGGTGATGCACCCAACATAATGGGCAAGGGCGGGACCATTCCATGACATTAAGGTCTGGGGTGGCAGATTCAACAAATCTTTTCAAAATTGTTCAACAGAGATTTCGGTCACTATTATGAATGTATGATCATTACCAGAAGATTATGTCATATATTAATCTAGTAAAACAAATGACATAATCTGTGACCCAAGACCTTAATGAAATGAAAGTAGAGACTAGAAGGAATCAATACTCATAACCTCAACAGTCCTAGCCTAGAAGATTGTTACTTGTCAATTCCACAATTCTGTATGCATTTTACACATACTATAATTATCCATGTTGGAACCCATGTTGAATGGCTGATTCAGTATGAGATTTACTTGATTAAATGGGAGAATAATCAATACCTAACAGCCATTAACATATGCAACAATGTTACATTTACTACGATCGAAATGTTGTACATTGCAACTAAACAATTCTGTATGCAATTTCACATATACCACAGTCCGAATATTTGTATTTTCCAACGGTATGATTCCATATGCAATTTTTACAACAATCCTACAGCAATCCAAACTGCCAAAAAGTTTATCATGTGTACATCAAAACTGTGAACTGCAGCATAACAAACATAAGAGTGGTGGCGTAGGTAAGCCCGTGAAGCAGCTTTCATATTGGGTCACCTGTAAACTACCTACCTACCTACCTACCTACAACAACAAAAACTGTAGGGCTACTCCAATGTGTTGTTTGTGGAGATTGAACTCAACAAATTGTACATTTCAAGTTTCAACTGCATTCTATATGCAATTTTGAGGGTACTGAAGCAATTGTACAGTCTCCGTATGCAATTTTGGGAGCTTACTCAAACAACCACACTCTGTATTTAGGAAGGTATTCAAAGATTGTGATTTTGGTGGAGTTGGTGATTTGGCAATGTGGACTTGGTGACATAGCAAAGTCAACGTGACGAAGTGGTAAAGTGGATGTCAACTTAGCATTTTTTTTGGCAAAGTGGACTTGGCAAACAAGAAACATAAACTCAGCAAAATAACTGAGCAAATTGACTATTCCATACTGTAGTTCTACACAATCAAGAATTGGAGCATGTGGTTTAATTCAATCCAATGTGCAAAACCTTCACCATACTTTTAAAAAACCTGTCAGATTTTGCCTAATGCTTATTTGAGGCTACATAGCACACGGTTATAGAGACAGGTTATATAGTGCAAGGTTCCCACTAGGCTTTGCAGTACCTTCCATATTTTGCAAGTTCCAACTAGAGTGTCATCAAAATCTGACATCTCTTTAAAGTAGAAGGGCCTATCTTTCAGACCACCTGAGATGTGGAGACAAGAAGCTTGAGCACCCATTCATATACTTGTGATGAGCACTTTGGGTTCTACTGTATGGAGACCTCTAAAGAAATAATCAAACTTCTGATGATAAAGACTAAGAAACAAAAAGGGATTAGCCATTTTCAGAATCATGATATCCCCCATCGGCATTAATTAATTACTTTTTAAATTGTTGAAAGTCTTACAATTTTATTGCACAACGCAAAAAATTTGGAATTTGATAATGCAAGTCCAAGTCTGGTTCACCCTCAAAATTACACATGTCTTTCAATGCAAACTAAGAAAATGCAACATTGCCAATTTGGTGAGGTATTTTGATCTTGAGGATTATTTCCTAATTCCTCTAAGGAAATGGTTGAGCATTGTCTTCATTATCCCCTTTTAGCCAATAGCTCGAGAAAGTCTTTGATATTAATCACTCCATAGCTCGTCATGGAAATAGTTCCATCTCAATGGTATATTGAACTTTATTGACAAACAAGAATCAAGAATTCATGTAAAGGCACATCCAAACTTGTACAAGAACCATGAAATGTAACAAATGAATGGTGTGCATCAAAATGGATGAAAATGTATTCTTTGGTTCACTCATGTTGAACATATAAATAATTTTACAATATAGGCCATTTTTTTTAAAATATTTAACATGCCAAAGTGCATTCTTAATTATTAATTAATTATGAAGGGTTGAGGTGCCAAATTCCATTCAAGTACTTCAATATAGTTTAATGGAGCCTATTCATTATTTGAACCCACATCAATTTACAAGAGTGCCAACATTTGGGTCAATGTTGGTGATGTTCATAGAATGAAATTATAACAAAGTTTCATGTATGGACATAATTAGTTAGTTATGATGACAAAACTTTTTTTTGTTCTCTTCCCTCCTTTTAATCCTTTATGCTTTCATTTCTATCCTTATATAGTACCTTCATTTCCATATTATGTTACCAATAATGACAAATTTCTTACAATCATGATTCCAATATACTTTCAAGGTAGTAAACAATGCACCACAATACAAATGGAACGTAGGTGCAACAATATGATGATTATAAGCACAAACTATAATACATCATCAAACATCCATAATTATGGTTTTTTTGTTTTTGGAAGCTTAGAACATGCATACTAAAAAGAAATTACATTGTTATCCACAAAATGCCCTCTTGAAAATGGAAGGCACTAACACATAGTCGATGTTAGATTTCACTTTAGAAGGTACTCTCCAAATACACCACCAAATTTTGCCCACAACATTAGGTTGATGGAAGATAAAAAATACATGGTTATATCACATGTACATGATTTATTTTCACATTGAAATTGCTTGTCTATAATTCACCAATGTTTTTTTACATGCCATTCCTTGTCAATGAAAACAATTGAACCATTGTCACAAGTTACACACATGACATCAAATAAGACCCATTAAATTTAGATCCACATGGGATATTCATTGTCAACAAATAACTTAATGTCCCATGGTTTTATAGCAATTTTTCATTAGTGGCAAATATCTTTGGACAAATCCTTATTTCATTGGATATATTTTCATACAAGTAATTTTTTAAAATATATACATAGACACATTTTGCAAGCAAGTCCACAATTACAATTGCAACAAAATATCCAATTACACCAATTGTAACATTGTCAACTTCAAATATTATAGGTCAAATGATTGATAAAAGTGTGTAAATCTAAGGGCTTTGGAGTGGGGGAAGAATATGAAACCACATTGCAAGCCTCCCAATAGATGTTAGTTAGGTCATGCTTGATAGGTGATAATGTCATTTATATAACAACTTCAATCATGTCCAAATTTTGTTTTGGTCAATATATTTTGCATCATATATAAAGAATTTGAATGTCCATAGTCATGAGGTATTGGCATGAGCACAAAAGTCATATGGACATGAAGTTGGAAGATCATCACCAATCAACAACATGGCAATGCATGAAGTTGGCCAATGTGTTTTGTTGTCCAACAATATTAGTTTTATGGGTGTTATTGTTAATTGGTAATTGACAAACATGAACTCATATTGTTGCAAATTCAATACATCAAAACAATTGTCTAAACTATACAATTCTAATCACATTTCAGTGTGTAAGTGTTTTGTATTTATCTTATTTTCTATTGTATTTTACTTGTTGGATTGATTGGTGTTTAATTCTTAGGATCTGTATCTTCAACAAATAAATTCATGCCAAACGACAACCTAATGCAAGAATGTGAAGTTGAAGAAAAAAAACATTTGTTCGTACAAGACATTGTCACCTTTCAAAATGAAGTGTTGTTGTTTATTCGGAGTTGCAAAGGGGCTTTCTTGCCCAGAAAAGAGGATTATGAGTGTATCTTTGGTGGAACCCAAAAGACTAAAATACATGCAATTGGCTTTAAAAAACCTGAACTAATTTATGTGAAATGCTTACACCCAAAAGACACAATTTCACTACATGTAGCACAAAACCAATTGGTTTCTTTGCTACACACAAAATCACAAAATCAGCTAGAAACAATGGTTCAATATCCAAAAAGACCTTCATGGGAATCTCTTGTCTATGAAGCAATGGTGCGAAAAGGTGGTATTTTGCTTTTTGTTCAAGGCTACCATGATGGACAATCAAAGGATTTTGACTTGTCTCAAATGAGGTGTGTATTTGGGAACATGGAAGTGATGACATGGATTCGAATGGTTGGACATGAGGTAATAAAGTGCAAATTGATATCTAGCAAAACCATATAAAAATAATGTGATTTTGACATTTCTAGATTTCAAGCTATCAAATTCAAAATTGAAGATATTATCGAATATGGATCAATAATTCTTTTCATTTCAAAAAACTCTAAAATCTAATTGATTTTGATGTTGCTTAGTATATTGTTAGTTACATCAAACCATTGGATGTTTTGGGCCTATTTGATGTCAAAGTTTTCACCACATACTCTATTTTTTCAAGGATATACATTAGTGAGAATAACATAATTTTGTTATGGATTTGAAGTTTGAACATACAATGTTTTCAAAGTTGGCCAACATATTAATATTGACTAAAATTTACTAGGCATAGTCTAACAACTCCACACCATATGTTGTGTGGAGAAAAGTTGGTGTATTTAGTCAATTTAATACCACATATGTATGACAAGATTGTATCATTGAAATGGATGTATAGGTAGTTCAATGTGAAATGCCACACCCATCTTTGTACAAGTCTCTTATTGGGAAGAAGATTAGCATTAAGTTGCCCAAGATGGGTTTGTTGCCATCCATTGTTTACTTTGAATCCTCTATGACAATGAAAAGTCTTATTAATAAAAACATTTTGCAATATTCTAATTATATTATGGTGAACCCCAATCCTAGTGGGACTATAATAAACAAACAAGATTTGAATTCTACCAAAAAGAAATATTTTATATGTGCATGTAGTATGATCCAAAATCAAGCGCGTTTTTTGAAAGAATGGATAATGTACCATTCATATTTGGGAATTGAAAGATGGTATCTTTATGACAACAATAGTGTTGATGAATTTGAAGAAGTTTTGAGTGAATCCCTTCTTCAATTCAATGTAACACATCACATTTGGCCTTGGAGAAATGTTGAAGAAGCATGTATGTCACATTGTGCATTAAGGGCACAAGATGAATGTGAATGGGTGATGTTCACACATGTGGATGAATTCCTTTACCCAATCAATTACATCTATGGAAACAAGAGAGTAATGTATAATAATTATTCGATATTGGAAAGATTTATCAAGATGGAAACTGAGAGAGTATGGGGTCCAAAAGGTGCAAATCATGTGGCAGAAATTAGGTTACATTGTTTTGATTATGGTCCATCGGGTTTAACTCAACCTCCAGAAGAAGGGGTGATGGTTGGTTACACATGTCGAATGAAAACACCAAAAAGACATAAAAGCATTGTGCGAGTGGATGCTTTGAGTGATAGCCTCTTGAATGTGGTGCAACATTTTAGCATCAAACCAAAATTTCGAACCATTACATTACATCAAAACATTGCAGTTATCAACCATTACAAATATCAGGTAATTGCAAAAACATTGAAAATGAAAATTTATGGACTTGGCACAAAGCTTCAATCTTCAAGTTTTTCCAATAATTAAGTATTAAATAATAACTTTGAGTATGCATTGGGGGAATGAATTTAATCATTCCAAATAATTCATCTTGTCAATACTTTGGTTAAGTCAAATCAAAATCTACTTCATGTATTATTAGATAATTTTTGGGAAAGGTAATGAAAAACATAACAATAGTCAAAATAGTTTCTACTAGGTAAAATTTTGAATACATTTTGATATAACATTAATTTTCTACTATGCCTTGAGTTTTATATACATTATTTCATGCAACAATTTAACTATATAAATTGACTTCAATACTATGTTTTTTCTTGTATGAATTATAAGATTTTCAAATAATTTGAACATTTGGTTCTAGGTGTGGGATGTGTTTAAAAGTAAATTGCATCGATCAAAAATGGGAACATACATTATAATAGATCCCAAAGTGGAACATATTGAAGGGGTTGAAGATCTAAGGACAAGATTTGGCATTAGTCCTATTGAACCATTGGATTGGCCTGATCGATTTTGTCAATTGGTGGATTTTGGTCTTCGTAACTTCACACTTCATACTTTTCAACACCCACATACTCACCAGTTGTTATGGCAATAACAAGTTTCCAATGTCCATCATGTAAAGATCATGTAACTAAATTGGTTATAGTTGAAATAATAATTAAAAATATAAACACACATATGAATGATTAACTTAAAATATTCACTGAAAATATAAAGCAAAAAATGTGAAAATATATTAACATATATGATATTAGTTTTGTCAAATTAGTAGTAGGTTTTTTTTTTCCCAATTTATTAGTGGGTTGTCAATTATCACAAAAAGCTTTAGATGATTTTGGTTACAAATCACAAAACACATTAGAAGAAATTAGGATTGTGGCTATATTTTGATGACATGTTGGAACTTGTTGTTTAAATATGGCAATTTCAATGTTTGTTTCCTCAAAATATGGCTACTTTGGGCCATTTTTTTCCAAAAAATCTTGTATAGGATTTTCATTTTATTTTTTTGGTGTGACCAAGTGACAAAAAAATTCTCAATAAAAATGCAGGTTAGTAGATGTAAGAAAATCAATAAGTTTTTTCTTGTGGGAAATGAATTAAACACAAAGTGCAATTTTGGTAGAGTCTCTTATGCAACCTTAAAGTTCCTTCCCTTTACTTTGAAACTATAACCATTTTGTCAATTCCCAACCAAACCAAAAATAAACATGATGCACATGATTGTGATCATTACAAATTACAAGACCATCACCTTCATCATGAGCCCAAATTTTTTTTGTTTCAAGTCTAGTTTAACAAAAACATAAATCTTGGTTTCAATTGCAAAAATCAGACTTGGTTAGGGGTAACCTAGACCAAAACTGAAGATTAATTACTGATTACCTCTAGTTGTTGTCCTTTTTTTTCAAGTATCCTAATTTCAGTTCCAATTCAAGTTATTAAAAAATCAAAAATTGGTCCTAATTCTTTAAAGAATCAAGAACCCAATTCCAATTCTAAACCTAGTTTCAAAAATCAAACCCAATCCTAGTTTGACTTTTACTAACTAGAATTGGAACTATTGATTTTAACCCACCAAACTAAGTACTTGCCACAACATTGGTTTAAACATGTCTCAAACCAAGCAAAATTTGATCTTGGATATGAAAACTTAGTTAATATGTGCAAAAGTGGATACCAATCCAACATTGGTTGATACCATTGTTGGGCAATTACCCTAACTTTCAAAATTGGTCATTCTATCATAGGCATCAACGTTCAAGTATGAGAAAAATATATTCACAAAACTTTAACTAGTTTAGTCAATCTAATGGTCATAAACCCACACTTATCAATCAAACCATTATGAATATATTTATATATGTTTCCTACAACATCATAGGGAACCATAACAATTCAAGATATGGCCTCAAATTATGCACCCTTCATTTAAATCTATTGGACATTGGTGGTAAAGACAACACTCAAAATGCTAGCCTTTTCTTACTTGGGCTTACAACTATTGTTATAGCTACTTGGATTTAAAACTAAAGCCATTTGTACACCCAATTAAAGAAAAGACTTACTACAAATAATACTAAAATGTACTTGATGTTTTACACAATAGAATTTTTTTTGTAGGAAAACCCTAACCCACACAACATTAAACAAATAACCAAGTGAAAAAAAACTCACTACAAATAATAACATAATGTACACACTATTTTACATAACAAAAGAAATTATGTAGAAAAACCTTAACACACACAATAACAAACAACTAAGATCAAGTTAAACTTACAACACAAAATATCATAATGTACACATTACAAAACAAAACAATCACTAAAAACAAATTAGAAAATAAAATGACATGCACAATAACTTGACCACACACAACAATGTTTGTACAAATAACACCAAAAAAAATGGAGATGCCCAAAGACTAACTTTGAATCTAACCACTAGAAAACAAAACTAGCCTACCTAAACTCACAACAAAAAGAAAAACATGTTTTTGAACATAAGCCTCACCAAACCCACGAAAAGGTGCCTCATGTACACTAATTACAAGCCAACTCTTCTAACTTTCATTAAAAAAATCCATGAAAACACAAAGACTTAAAAAAGAATGCAATTAATTTGTGATAAACTAATTATATAAACCCCAAAATTTATAGGAAGACTATAGGTTAAGGTGCATTGTAAGCTTACAAACGGGTTTATAATAGCTTATAAGAAACTCCATAGTAACCCATATTAGGGTTTACATTGCCTCATAATACAAATCATATTAATTTCTTATCAAGTTGTGGTTAATTAATATGATAATACAATGTTCACAAATAGTAAATACGAACTTACATGAGAACCACATGGCATGAGAACCATGTAACTAATTTATTAGTTTAGCAAGTGTCTTAATACAAAAAATTTAGAAATAGAAATCTTACCTATAATTTATATTTTTCTCAAACAAAATTTCAAGAGGTCAATAATTTGTGTATGCAATAAAATTTTATTTTCCAAAAGAAAAAAAAATGACATAAAAATTATATAGCAACATTAGAAAATAAAATCAACCAAAACAAGTACAAAACCTACATATCAAACATAACAACTTTTGACTTGTTTAAAACAAATACAAATTCACTATATGTTCTAATCCAAAATCATAGAAATCCAAATTGTCATACTCAAAATGGTATAAGTGTAATAAATTGTACATATTTGTTACCTTGTCGACAATGAATGAAATTGAATATAAAATAGTAATACAACATATCCAAAAACTATTGCACATTGATTTTTTTTAATTAAATGATAAAAAAAAGGTTATTCACTATTGTTCATTAATTTTCAACTTTTGAATTGTTTAAATTAATGAAATGCAAGTAGGTTCAAAGTCTATTTTTTGAATTGAAAGACTCATGTAAAGTATGTGATAAGTAGGGTTTTTTTTAAAGTCTACTTTCTATTACAATCACACCTAAAAAATACAATGATATTCATATCATTGTAAAGGGGCAAATAAGTTATAAAAGTAAACTAAAAATATCCTCATTTACAAATTTACCACTTAGTAGAAAAGATAGTTTTGTTTACTTTTCGAAACAAATTGCTAATTTTTTGGACATGAATTCTTATAGTAGTAATAGAGGTGCAAAAAGGTCTTCAATTGTATTTCCACCTATTTTTATGCTCCTTGTTTGGCTTTATATGCATGATACATTGTAAAGTTAAATACATTTTTTTTGGTGTTTATTTTACCATTTTTTTACCCAAAAATGAATTTTCCATACCTTGTAACATAATAATTTAGTCATTATATATAGTAACATGTTTTCACACAATTGTCTACTTTGAAACAAACATTAAAAAATTCAATTAAAAAATGCAACAATGTGTTCATGCATTCCTACAAATTTGGAATGCACAAAAATACACACCTATGTACAAAATGGAATGTTTAAACATTATTTAGACCAAACATTAACAAATTCAATAAAAAATTGCTTCTAACCTGCTTCCCCTTTCTCTCCCATAGTTTTACCATTTCAAGATTAAAAAATCCCAATTAACAAACACTTAAATCAGTAAAATCATTACAAACTTGAATATTAATTGTTTGTATCAAATATAAACAACTAAAGACAATGTCCATCAACTTTCACAAAATTTGCATTGGCAAATCCAATAATTTGAAAGTAATTGCCTACATCTTGTTCGCCCTTTTTATCCCATAGTTTTACTATTCAACATGAAAACTTATTTAGCAAACACCTACATCATCATGATTAACACAAACATGTATTATATATTAAAAACCATATCTAACAAATCACATATGTTAAAAATTTGCAAAAGATTCATAAACACAAACATTGTGTTAAAATTTGATTTTTAATATTGCAAATATGATCACAAATTTAATCATATCTACCCCCATGACTATAGTTATGGAGGATTTTTAAAATATACATATGGTGTATATTAAATTAAGTACCTAGCTACCTATTAAGCCTACTTAACTACCTACTTACATTTTTCTTATCAAAATCAAATGTTAGCCTAGTTAATGCATTGTTTGAACACTTGTTTATTTCATATATTTTGACGCACCTCCAAGCTCTTTGATAGACTCAAAGGTGAGTCTAAAGTGAAAACAGCGGAAGAGTAAGGAATTGGGGCACGCTTTTTGGCTCGCAACACTTCGGGGGTAAAGAGGCATGCTAGAGCTTCGAGATGGGACTAGAAAGATTGACAAGCACTTCAATCACTCACAAAGACCTGCACAAACTAACCAACAAATCAATTAGTGCATAGCTAGAGCACTTTTAATGCTAGGATGAGTAATGAACAAACTTGGAGTCACAAAACTTACCACGGCCTAGACTTGGGGGAAGCCATCACCTTCCCCTTATAGTATACTATGTGCCTCTCCACAAGGCCCACATCCAAATGACATTTTGTCTCGAGACTCCCAAATGGGAATCTCAAAATTCCCAAAGTTGGGACTCCTACAACTTTGGGGCCCCATAACTTTGTGTGCAGACCTCCAATTGAGATGAGGTTTAAAGCAAAGTTGTAGCCCTCATTGAGAAATTTCCAACAGTATGTTGCACACAAGGAAATCGGGTTGATTCCCAACTTTTAATGATCGGGAGTCAAACTACTAATTTGACCTTCAGCCTTTCTTTTGGCCATAACTTGTGTTTCAGATGTCCAAATGGGTCATGCAAGCCCATTTTAGACATTTACGTTTTAATAGCGTTCTAATGATATAAAGATCAATGGGTTTTGACCCTTGTAATCGCCCTCTGAAGATTTGGAAATCCATTGGGACTCCAATTCCCAAAATGGGAGTTCACTTGGGAGTGTGAGGGTTCATTCCTTCACACTCTTTGCACTCCCGGGAGCATGAAATGTGACCCCTAGGCTTCCCTCTTAGCCACAACCTTACAAGCCCTTGCTTTTGTCGCGAGCCCAAGGTTAGGGTTGCAACATATTTTTACATTATTTATTTAGGTAAACAAGAAAATAGGTAATAAGTAGGTAAGTAGATGGTCAATATTTTGATCCATGCCTACCTATATTAATGTACCCACCTATTAACTACCTACCTACCTACCTACTTACTTATTTATTACCAACCCCAAATTTACCTATCAACCATCTATCTACCTACCTATTAATTAACAACCCCCAGCGTATAGGTAAACCCTATTTATAACCCATACTTAAACATGGTTTAGGTTTTAGCTAATTTTTTACTTGGTTCAATGGTGATGTTGAATTTAACTAGAAATTTGGGGCTTTTGAAAATTAATATTAAAAAATTACCATTGGCTTTTCATGACTGAATTTAATTAAATAAACGTCCAATGGTTTTTCTAATTAGTGAAAACATGGTTGTCATGAATTTCACATGGTCTTTATGACTAGATAGTCATCTAGTAAAATTGACATTTTTTCCTTGTATTGTGGTCATAAGCATGACTAAGCTTTAGACATAATTGTTATGATGGCACAAAGACAATTACATGATTAAAGCTTAGTCATTTGTATGATGGCATTAATAGTGAATGTTAAGTCTTGACATAGTGAAACTTGTCATTTTCACATTTAAAAAGTCTTAAAAAAAATCCACAACCATTTTGCATTCATGCCATCAATAAATTCACATTCCATATGCATGCCTAGATCAATTAATCCATCAATCTTTATAAAAACACTCAACAAAACACCCCGCAAAAAAATGTAGATTACATACATAATTATCAAATCCCAACATATTACCATCATAAATATCATTTTCATTCTTTAAACCTTCCATTTGTTATAGTTACATCATAGCTATTAATAATAAATATTCGTAATATCACCAATGCACGTACTTTGATGTACATCTATAAAAAAATAACAATTTTTAATAATAGATTAAACAAATAAGCAACCATAACAAAAATTAAAGATAAACACATTTACCCAAATGTGAAGCAAGTAAAATTACAACATAAGGGAAAATGCGAATCAATTTTGTCAACAATTGAAATTGCATTGTTTATAGATAATCATTTCATCAACTCCATATTTTTTTGTATTTTCTTCTTTAATTTCATTTTTAATATTTTATATTTTGTAAGTGGTTCATTTTCTTTTGTTTCATGGTAAATGACCTTAGTACAATAAATGAGGCCTTTTTGACATAGTTTCAAAAGAAGATATAAAAGACCAAATCTATGGGTATGGTGACATTCAAGCTATTAGAATTTTGATGTAATGAGCTTCTGCATTTGTCATGCCCATATGCATGGCCTCATACATGACGACTGGTTATGGGCATGCCAATCATACCTTTAAAGTTAATGTACGTTCTTAAGGTTAATGTATGTTTTTAGGTTACAATATGTTATTAGGTGTTTTAGGGTTATGGTTTGTTTAAGGTTTTAATTTTGTTGACAGTTGTATAAAAGGCCAAGCTTTTCCTTTCTCTTGTTAGTTTTTCTAAAATTCCTTTGTTAGGGAGAATTTCCTCCATAGTTAAACTAGATTTCTAAATGCTCACGATGGCTATTACATGGCCACCGTTTACCTACACTACATTTTTTCCTTCTTTTCAATTTAATTCTAGAAAAACTCTTCTTTGTTGCTTAATGTTGAAAGTGGTAGATTTTTCTTAACTTTGAGTTTCTTGGGTTTCTTTTGTTTGCTGGTTTCTTGTGTTCTTGAGTTATTACTTCTTCTTCTTCTTTTTCTACTTTTGTACTACAGCTACAATAGGAGGAACAACAACCATAACTAGCAACACGTAAGCGAAGGAGAAAGGACACCGAAAACAAGTTACAAGCTGTGAAGTTCTAAGTTCCAAAACTTCGGAAGGAAGAAGGAATGAGCAGTTCCAAACCTTGTTTTATTACCAACTTTAGGTCTTGGGAGCACATACACACACACACACACACAAGGTTTGATTACAATACAAGATCTGCACCAAGTGATGCAACCCCACATACATTTTCTTTCCTTGTACATGGGTTTTGAAGTTAACATTTGGGGTGTGCACTTTTGTGTGTTTTTGAGTTTGTAGTCATGTAGTGAATTGCCCTTGTAGTAGCTTTGGAAGAAGAAAATAATAATAATAATAATAATAAAAACACGAAGTAGAAAAAAAAAATCTTTTTTTTTTACACGCCATTGTCGTAGAGCTCGTGAACGTGGATTGCTATGCAACACCATTATTGTCATTGTCCCAGTCACCGTTCCTCACCGTCACTATCATTGTCGTTATCGTAGTCATCGTCGCCATTCGTCGTAATTATCGTTTGTAGTCATCTGTCGTCCATCACTATCATCGTCCATCACCGTTGTCATCCATCACAATTTCGTTTGATGTCCGTCCGGTTTCGTCTAGTTCCGTCCGTTTGGCCCCTTTCGCCCACCAACATCGTCTACAGATGTCTGTCCACAGACATCCATCCACCAACATCTGTCCACCGATGTCATCCATCACCATTCATCCTTGTCGATGTGTCGTATTCTTCAAATCATATGGACTACGTAAATATGTATCCAATGTGTTTCCATTACGGTTGCATTTAATTTGACGCACTCCCAACTCCTTGAAGGACTCAAAGGTGAGTCCAAATAGAAAACAGCGGAAGAGGGAGGAGTCGGGGCACGGTCCCTAGCTCACAACACTTTGAGGGGTAGAGGGGCGTGTTGGAGCTTCGGGATGGGACTAGGAAGAGTTGACAAGCTTCACTCACTCACACGGGCCTGCACACAACCCACACAAAGTGATTAGTGCATAGTGGACGAGCCACGGGCAACACGGACACACTAGCCATCACCTTCCCCCTTATAGTATATTCTGTGGCTGGCCACGGAGCCTACATCCAAATGGCTTTTCTCTCCCGAGACTCCTGAGTGAGAGTCTCGAAATTGCGCCGGTTGGGACTCCTGTGACTTTGGAGCCCCATAACTTTGCGAACAAACTTTGGATGGTGATGCGGTCTATAGCAAAGCTGTAGCTCTCATCAAAAGTTTTCCAACGATATGTTACACGCCCCCTGCAGCCAAATAAATTGAATCAATTCCCGATTTTTTTCTGGTCAGGAGTCAAACTGGCAATTTGACTCCCGACCTTTCTTTTGGCCATAACTTATGTTTTAAATGTCCAAATGAGCAATGCAAGCCCATTTTAGATATCTATGTTCCAAGAGCTTTCCAATGATATAAAAAACGCCATAAGTCATGGAGTTTTGACCCCTAAAATTGTTCTCTAAAGTTTTGGGAGTCCACTGGGACTCCATCTCTCAAAGTGGGAGTTGCCTTGGGAGTGTGAAGGTTCACTCCCTCATACTCTCTCACACTTTCTTGCACTCCCGGGAGTATGTGATGTGACTCTCAGGCTTCTTCTTGCCTTGACTCCCGGGCTTCCTCTTGGTCCGCAACCTTGCAACCCCTTTACCTTGGTCACAAGCCAAAAGTTAAGGTTGCGACATAATTGCATAGGTTGTGTTAAAACTTGTAGCTAGTGCTCTGTATTGTTATAAAATTTTGGGGCATGAGACAACACCATGTCCTCGGATGATGAGAGCATTATCGCTTAGCTAGAGCCAAGGTATCAGCTATGAAGTAACACATATTCATTTGAGTCGATTTCTTTGAATTCACAATCTTCATGACGATACCATCAAATGTCTATAGCACCACCGTCATCTAGTACAACTCCTACCATGAATTCAAGTTTAGGTTACACTACATCAACATTACGTTAGAGTCCATTTGGAGGGGTTAAATAGTGGGGTACGTCTGTTACCGCATTAACTTTCACACCATCACCGTATATTCCACTACAAGCCGTTACCTCTACACCCATATACACCATGGAGGTCAGTAGTTCTTCTAGAAGAATTGAAAAATTTAGCGGAATGCCAGGTGCTATTTCTTTGAGGGAATTCAAGGCAACTTTTTCAACTATGGTTTGTGAATTGGAGCTCAAGTATGGCGTTAATTACACTGAGGCATTCACATTCAAACAATTGGCCCATTATGTGCACTATGAATCATTAGATGTGTATGAGCAACATTCTTCGAAGATTTTGGGGATTACCCAAATCCCCTATCAAGCATATGCCATAGCCATCACCATCGCCTCTCAAGCTGCACTGCAAGCTACTATTGCACATCATGGGATTGTGCCCAATAATCCAGATCTAGTACCTACTTCAATAAACCTTTCTCCTCAACAACTCATTATTGCTACCACAAACGTTCCTCCCACCATCAATGCACCTACTTTTGCTAATCCAAAAAGGGAATTCTTTTGAGTTTTTGAGTTGGAATTTTTTATTAAGAGTTCTGGAAAAAATTTCAACTTGCCACCTTCTCTCGACAAAAGGATGAAACTTTCAAGATGCTCTACAAAAGGCTTCTCAAGCTTAAAGAGGATACTTACAGCATCACAGACTTGGAAGTTGCCCATCGGTATCTTCGTTCGTTGGAAGGTGCTCTGACACTCCATGCATAGGTTTTGTAACGTTTTTTGCAGAATTTGGAGACTTGTACACTTTGTTAGATGTGTACAACATTTCTGAAAAACCAGAATTAGCTCATGCACACTATGAAGCTAGTACTATAAGGCCTTCATCACGTTTAAAGCCTCAAGTTCCACCAACTGCACCAACCAGATCATCACATTCTTCTTCAAGGGCTACAGCGGTGCACTTGGTTGCACCCATCTTACCTTCTTGCAACTACTGTGGTAATCCTACCCACAAAGCTAGTGAGTGCAACATTCCTTCCGAGGATCTCTTTTGTGATTATTGTGGGAAATAGGGACATCAAGAAGTTGTTTGTTTTGCCAAGTTCTCGGAATGGAAGCAACTCTGATTACCACGACAAAATCTACCAGCATCTTCCATTGCCCCTCAACCAAAAGCCAAGGCACCTCAACCTTCCATTCAGGCTTTCCCCACCAAGGGTAATTCCAGTAAGAATGTTAAGAAGAAGGAACACAATGCTAACAAGAAGGAGGTGCTTCAAGCCCATGCCGCTCAAGTTCAAACTTTGCAAAATGAACTCAAATCATTGAGGGCCCAACTTGCTAATCTAAAAGGCAAGTCTTCCCAACTAGCTAGTCATGCCCAACCTATACAAGGTTCAAGATCACGAGAGGGATTTCCTAGGTCATTCTATGACTTGTCACACGATGCCATGGTTGGGGAGTATGTTATTTCCAATGCACATAATTCTAGTTTCACACTAGAAATTGCCACTTCTTTTTGCCCTTCCTACTTTGCAACACAAAAGGCTAGTGTGGCACCCAAAGTTTCTACTTGATGGAGTTGCATCTAGTTCAAGTGTTATTACCAGGGTTAGAAGAGCTCAAGCAGTCATGCCATAATCTTTTTATCCTCTCAACATGAAAGGGGAATGCACCTTGTTGGCAAAGGGGGAAGAGACTATTACACCACAAGCTATTAAGGCATCAAATTTTCATGTCTTAATAGTACATGTACATCAGGAAAACATACAATTTTCCACTGAATAGCTTATGGAGTGCCAACTTCATATGCATGAAATGGTGCAAAAGCTTGTGAGTACATTATTGTTTAGTTTTCAAGATTTGAAGTTAAACACTAAGGACATAATTGTAGTATTAAAAGATACCCTGAAACATTACATCAAATCCACTACCAATTCTTGATCCACATGCTATAGGGGTCCCATCCAACACGTTGGAGACACATTTAATTAATTCACGTGTTGTAAATGACGTTCATAATCTAATCATTAGTTTTAACATGACTAAATTAATGGGCTCTCCTACCTTTGATTCTACATTCACATATCAGAAGGGAGTTAAGAACACCTTACTTGTGGATTTGTTACTTAGCAAAGGCGTTGTGGATAGCCATCTTTTCCACAAAGTCTCTCACTCATTCCCCAAGGTGGTCCCTAATGAGAGAACTTTCATCGCCACTAGAGTTACCATTGTTGACAATACTAAGTCAACAATCTAGGTGAGAAGACATACACCCAAAGTGGTACTTCTTGATACAAGTGCCCAACCAATGATTCTTGGAGTTCAATTCGCCAAAAAGATGGGCATGCTTAACTCCAAACTACGAAAATCTATGTGGCAAATTCGCACCGTTAGTGGGAGCATAGAGGAGGTATTTGTGAAGCTCGGATTTAATTGCACTTAACTTTAATGAAGGTACAGATCAAAAGCTTTTGCCTATAGGTTAGATGTTTAGTCACCAATGCCACTAGTTATAATGTGTTCATTGGGTAAGAGGCCTTGTTTCCACCAAGTTTCATAATTGATAACTAGTTCGAGCATGCGTACTACCGAGTGGATTGGGAGATTGATGGCCACCACTTGGTATACATACCCCTTGATTTACATGGGAACCATAGTCCTATGGCTCACCATTGTATGCTCAAGGAAGCACACACCATTTCCTACATCCAACAAGCTAGCCACAAGTGGATAAAAGGAGATGAAGAGGAGACAGTTTACGCCCAAGGTATTGAAAGCTTGAAGGTGGTTCCTACTAACATTCAACATGGATCAGAGGTTTTATAGAGATTCAAAGTAGCCCATGAGCCCTTAGTTAAAGCTTTGTCAAGTTTTGAGAACATGGAGAGCCATGATGAATTGATTAAACCAGTACTTCATGAGCTAATCACCTAGACACTGCCTAGGGAGGGGATAACATTACTAGTGCTCTTTGGTGGTATTAGTATAGGTTTCGAAGCCCTATAATAGTCAGGGATGGTGGTTTGGAGGTATTTTTATGTAGACATTAATCTTATTGTAAAGTAAGTGGCGGCATTGAGAATGATGGAGCTCACAACTAAATTTCCACAATAGTTTGCAAATACCGCATGGAAGGCCAATTTCACTTTCTTACCTTTTGACATATAACTAATTCAAAAAAAACATATGGAATTACTTGGCCCTGTGGACTTCATCATTTTAGGTTGGGAGTGTCAAGGATTTTCAATGGCTGGATTTTAAGAAGGCTTAAGTGACACAAGATTTAGACTTTTCATGGACATGGTATAATTGATCACATGGGCTCAATCCATTTCTCCTACGCTCGGTTATGTAATTGTGAACACCTTTTTTCAGTTTGATCAAAGGAAAAAAGTCCAAGAGCATTACACACTAGTCAAACATTACTCGGAGAGTCGTTCGTACTTGATGCGGCACAATGCAGTCCTATGCACACTGGCTGGTGCAACTAGTTATAAGGGAAGAGAAACCTCCTTGGTTTCCTGTGAACACAATAGGAAAACCAAAAGGTGTTTGGCCCACATTTGTCTCCTTCCTAAGAACACACGCCTTTCAGGGAGATGGACCAGGCTTGGTGTATCGTCATGTTTCAGCCATTTGGGATGAACCAAGCCCGAAGAAAGAGAAAGGGCTATGGGGTTCCAAACTTGCATTACTAGTCACATCAAGGTGACTAGATTAGAACGTAATGCTCTACTAAGGACAAGCATGGACCTAATCTCCTTTACATGGTTGTTGGTAACCTGTGTATTCTTTCAAATGTACATAACACCAACACTAATTCAATTAGCTTACAGTTATGGCGATGCTACCACATGGCACCTTGACCAAGTACATTTGCCTATTTTCAACACTCTACACTTCATTCTTAGTGTTGGGGGGGAATAGGTACCATGTAATTTAACTCAAGTTGTTTCTGATACACTTGGAGGTACATCAACTTCTAGAAAAACAATTACAACCTTTTATGAATCTATGCGTTTGGATAGTGGAGAACCCAATGCACTAGGTTTTTCAAACGCACTTTCCAACTCCATTCCATGTGTTTCCAACTACCCTTTCGTTATGGGGAACCAACTCACCAAGAAGGAGAAACACTAGGTCACAAACTTGCTAATTCAGTATGAGAATGTGTTTGCATTCTTAATGAAAGACTTAAGTAGGTGTAAGACCATGAAGTTTTCTACAGACATTATAGATGAAACACCCATCTATTGGAAGAGGCATAGGTTGAGCAAACATGAATGGGGACTAGTAGATGAAACATGCAAAGAACTCATGAAGCTAGTCTCATTTAGCCATCAAGTTTTGATTTCGTAGTCGTTACAATAATGTTAGCAAAGAAGGATTCAGCTGGATTATGGATTTAAAAAGGATGTGTGGGGATTATAGGCCTTTGAACTTGGTTACACTTTAGGATAGGTGCCCCATGGCCATCCTTGAAGAACTATTTGATAGCATTGGAAATTCAAACATCTTCACAATTGTGGATTTAAGGCAAGACTTCAACTAGATTATGCTTGTTATGAAGGATCGTAGGGAAACAACATTCCATGGAAGCAACAAGTTGTAGGAATGGGTTGTGATGCCTTTTGCATTAAAGAATGCACATGTTTTCTTTCAACGAATCATGGACAAAGTTCTCCAAGGGGCAAATTTCCTAAAGTGCTACATAGACGATGTCCTAATGCATAGCAAGGGACTCCTTCAGCACTTGGTTCATCTTGAGGAATTATTCAAGAGGCTCCATGAAATCAATATGAAGATCCATCTTAAAAAGTGTGAGTTTGCTATCACTTTAGTAGTCTTCCTTGGACACAAAATTTTGCCAAATGGTATTATGATTCATTGGGCCAAAGTAGTAGCCATTTTGGAGATGCCCAATCCTATTGATGTTCACACTTTGAGGAGTTTCATTAGACTATGTATTTACTACAGGATTTATGTCCAAGATTTCAATATTATTGCTCATCCTCTCTATACATTGTTAAATAAGGATGTAGCTTGGACATGGGATGAAAAAGTTCAGGAAGCTTTCAACACACTCAAGGAAAAGTTTTCAAAGTTCCCCATTCTGAGAAGACTTAATTTCAACAAGGTCTTCATTCTACACACTGACTGGAGTGCTCTTGGTATTGGTGCTATTATTGGCCAACTTGATGAGAAAGGCAAGGAATATGTTATCGCCTATGCATCCCAAAACAACTACTCTTCATACGAGGGGGAGTGTCTTGTGGTTGTATGGGTTGTCATACATTTCAAGCCCTATCTTTATGGCACCAAGTTCATTTTGTATACCGACCACTAGCCTATCAAGTGGTTGATGACCATCGACAAACTTTGTTGTAACCCTAACCTTGGGCTTGTGACCAAATCAAAGGCTAGCAAGAGTGCAGGACAAAAGGGAGGCCCCGGAGAACATCTTATACTTCTAGGAGAGCAGGAGAGTGTGAGAGAATGAATTCTCACACTCCCAAGGCAACTCCCACTTGGGAAGTTGAAGTCCCAATGGACTCCCGAATCTTTAGGGAATGATTGCAAAGGTCAAATCCCATTGATTGAAGAGTTCTTTATATCATTGGAAAGCTATTGGAACTTAAATGTCTAAAATGGGCTTGCATGACCCATTTGGACATCTGAAACACAAGTTATGGCCAAAAGAAAGGCCAATAGTCAAATTGGCAATTTGACTCCTAACCACTAAAAGTCGGGAATTGATTCGATTTCCTTGTGTACAAGTGGAGTGTGACATACTGTTAAAAAGCCCTCAAGAAGGGCCAGAACTTTGCTTTAAACTTCATCTCAATCAAAGGTCTACACACAAAGTTATGAGGCCCCAAAGTTGCGAGAGTCCCAATTTTGGGAATTTCGGGACTCCCATTTGGGAGTCCTGGGACAAAATGCCATTTGGATGTGGGCCTCATATAGAAGCACAAAGTAGACTATAAGGGGGAAGGTGGTGGCTTCCCCCCAAGTTCGGGCCGTGATGAGTCTTGTGAGTCTGAGTTTGCCCATGGCTTGTCCTAGCACCAAAAGTGCTCTAGTTATGCCCCAACTTCCTATTTTTCTGTTGTTTTCATTTTTGACTCACATTTGAGTCTCTTGAGGAGGTTGGGAGTGCGTCACATGGTATCAAAGGTTTTGTAGAGCTCAATCCACTTATTGGAGAGTTTCGATGGCACCAAAGAGGACTTGTAAACTAATACAAAAGACCATAGTGGAAAAACCCACCCAAGACTTAGATGTCCCATTTGAGGGCATTAGGGAGGAGGAACAAGAGGATTCTGAAGAGGACCGTGATGTCCACGATGAAGAAGACTGTGATGTCCACGATGACCATGAAAATGAAAAGGAACAACCAACCATAATCCTTTTCACCCTAGAACAATTGGAAGTTTTATTCAAGATGAATAGGCTTGATTTCATTGAGTTGGTTGTAGCTCTCAAAGGGGGATCATCAAAAAGTGTAGGATTCAAGCCCACCAAGCCTGGGAATTTTGGTGGGATCCAAGATTGGAAGGTTGTAGATGTTTGGCTTGCGAAAATGGAGGACTACCTTTATGCCACTAAAGTTGGGCGACACTTGGACATGGAACTTGCCCGGTCCTATTTGAAGGGCTATGCTTTCACATGGTGGAGGACAGTGAGGCAAGAGGAAGGGAAAAACCATGGCTACACATGGGAATTTTTCAAGGAATGCATTGAGTTGGAATTCATTCCAAAATTTTTTGCTTACATCTCAAGATGTAAATTCCGTGACCTTGTGAATGCAACCAATGATAATTTACGCCAATATGTGAAGGCGTATTCTGAACTCATACTTGAGATATGGCATATGCATGAGCTAAACCGCATGTGCCACTTTATGATGGGGCTTTCAACTTGGGCCAAATGTAAGCTTGAGGAAAATTTACTCGCTTCATTATTTGAGGTTATCATGAAAGTGGAAGGCTTTTCGGATGTGGGACGAGGTGAAAAGTCCGGGTTCAAGAAGGATAACAAGTTCCCTCACAAGAAGGCACGCCATGAAGGGGAATGGAACTGAAGGCAAGACACCTTGAAAAGGGAAAAACTTAAACAATTTCAAAGTTTAGGTTTCGAACCTAAAGGGAATTTCATTAAAAAGGGGGTTCATTTTAAAGTGAGCCAACCCACGGGGGATGTTAGTGGGAAGCCGAAAGGAGCGTGTTTCAACTACAATGAAGTGGGGCATTACTCCAAAGATTGCCCCAAACCCAAATCAAGGAATGGGGGTTCTAAAGTAATTGCCTTTACCGCTAACCTAACCCAAGGTGAATGTAATCGCCTCATTTTTTTGAAAAGGAAGGTTTCTAAGTGGGACATGTATGTCTTTTGGACACAAGGGCTTCCCACAACTTCATTACCCGAGAGAGTGCCAAAAGAATGCAGCTGTAATTGGAGGAGCTCAAGGCACCCATTGAAGTGCATTTTGCGGATGGGGTTCCCCATCCCACCACATTGCAAGCAAAAGATGTGCCTCTTCAACTAGGGAATTGGAAAAGAAAGGTGGATTTGTTGGTTTCCACCTTTGGGGGGATGGATTGCATTTTGGGAATGGAATTCATCACCCATAACAATGTGATCATAGAAGGGCACAATAGGCTAGTTAGAATCCCATCCAAGAATAGGGTTGTTCAGGTGAAAGCACATGAAGTGCCTAGGGTGGGTGGATCTACCATCCACTTGATGTTAAGAAAAGCTTTGAAAAAGGAATGCATGCACTACTAGAAATTCTGTCATATGCAACCACCATGTTTGCAACTAGGATGCAACTACTAGTTGCATGTAACTATGCAGGGTTTTTTATGCAACTGTAATGGATTTTTGCCCCCTTTTCGGGTGTGTATGCAACTATGGTGCAACTATGATCACCTTCATCCCAACCTTTGGATGATTTCTATGAATATATATTATCGTATATATACCTTTGGATATATACTATCATATATATTTGATATGCATATATTCATAGTTGCATGTGCAACCAAAATAGGCCAACTATGGTTTTTTGGCAAGCTAGGTACACATTTTTTGTAGGCATGTCTAGGATTAAGGTTGCCTACAAATGACAATCCCATTGATAAGGTTTAGGATATAGGTGAAAAATAACCTAATCTATTTT
>Ga0116227_10000264_pt1 | contig 96326 bp, 86 predicted proteins | sample S1TSphgellanicum_FD_89693 | JGI IMG/M metagenome (GOLD analysis project Ga0116227, IMG submission 89693) | Host-associated microbial communities from peat moss isolated from Minnesota, USA - S1T2_Fb - Sphagnum magellanicum MG | ecosystem: Host-associated > Plants > Peat moss > Unclassified... | reverse complement strand
CATCATCCTCTTCCAGCATGTCTACAGGATGCCAGATCTGTAGGGGAGGAGATCACATAGCCACTGCATGTCCAAGGCTTAATGAACCCCGGCCAAAATGTGCCAAATGTGGGATGCCTCATAGGACAGAGAATTGCGGGGTGAAGTGCTCCTTTTGTGCAGGGTTAGGACACTCAGAGGACAGATGCTGGAAGAAGCCGAAGGATGGGAAGGCACATCCCGGATCAGCAAACTTTCTGGAAGTACTGCTGAATGATGAGGAAGCAACCTTGCATCAGCTCAACAAACTATGTGGGAGCGAGAACATATTCTCTTACACTCAGGTGCCAAGAAGAAGGATGCATGTCGAAGTAGCACCAGCAGGTACTGTGCCACCCCCTGAAACTACAATAGAAGGCGCAGGAATCAATCGGGAAAATTCTGTCAGGTCGAAAATTTTGTCCCATTTCATTAAGGGAAAAATCTCACTAACACCAATGGAGACGGTGATGATGATACCGGGGGAATTGGAGCACCTTGAGAGTCTTGTGAAGGTAGCCAGAAAGAAGAAGGATGCAGAAGCTGCGGGTACTCAGATATCAATGGTCTCAGCAGCTCCAATGCTCAGGCGAGTATGCATCAACAAGATGCACAGAAGCAAAACACTCCACCTTTCGGTGGAAGTGAATAGCTATTTGGTTGAGGGACTTGTGGACACCGGAGCATCTATGTCAGTCATGGCAGTTGCAGTTGTTCGAGAGTTGGGTCTGATGCACTTGGTATTTGGATCCAAGATTTACAAGACGGCATCAAGAGCCGTTACACAGGCTCTCGGTCGGATTGAGGAAGTACTGATCAAGGTAGGAGGTGTACAATGCACCATGACTTTCATGGTGGTAGATACGGATAGTTACGATGTACTGCTTGGGCTTGACCTTTTCATCAAAATTGGAATGATCGTCGACATGGAGCAGGGGTTGATTCAGGTGAGGCGCGGTCCAGGATCTGATGTGGAAGTCCTGCCGCTGACCATGGTGAACATGCTGCAGAAGTTGAACTCGAAAACTGTGATCCCAACTGATACAGACGCTCTGTAGCACACACCTGGGAACTTGGATGCACTGTTCAGAAAGTCGTCCTTGCATGATGAGTATGGCGCCAATGTACAGATAGACACCCGGGAGTCGGATTCCGACTCTGACTCGAATGGGAGCTATGACCAGGTAGTCCAAGTGGTGGAGCCAGTTGATGGCGCACCTGAGTTCGATAACATCGAATTTGAAGAGCTGATACTGTCAGAGGGACCTCAACAAATTCTAGAGCTAACACTACAGGAGCAGGCTAATGATCTCATGAAAGAGGAGATCACAGATGCAGATGACTACGCCGATTGGATTCAATGGGTTGCTGATGCAGAGCGGGGAAAACAGGTCCTCTCTGGAAGAGGGAAAGGTGAAAAAGTGCCTGTGCTACTGCAAGTTCAGCGTGAGGACATCGCTGACTCTCACAACAGCACCAAAGCACAATTGGATCACAATCGAGAGGTGGATTCAAGGTGGGATGAGATTCGCCAGAAGATGCAAGTGGATTAGGTGCTGAATAAGGAGATGGGACGGCAACTCTGGACGGTCTTGGAACAATATCAAGATGTGTTTGCCTGGAACAAGGGGGAGCTAGGCTGTTGCACTATTGGAGAACACTCGATTGACACCCAAGGCTTTCCTCCTTGTAGGGTGGCTCCAGGGCGACTATCATATTGGGAGGAGGCAGAGGTGAAAAGGCAGATCAATGTGTTGGTGGAATTGGGAAAGATGAGGGCGAGTGACTCTGCATACGCCTGTTGTGTGACTCTGCCAGTAAAGAAGGATGGGAGCAGACGATTCTGTGGAGACTATCGGCCACTCAATTTGCAAACCCGGCGAGATTCGTTCCCCATGCCTCTTGTTGATGATGTAATTTCTTAGTTGGGCAAATCAGCCTGGTTCACTGCACTTGATTTACAATCAGGATTTTGGCAGATTAGGATGGCTCCTGAAGACAGGGGGAAAACAGCGCTGATTACCAAGAGCGGGTTGTATGATTGGACAGTCATGCTATTCGGCCTAAAGAACGCTACAAGTACATTTACACGGACCATGTCTGAGGTCTTCAAGGATTTGGGAGACAGGTTCCTCAAGGTGTTTGTGGATGATCTCAATATTCACAGCGAGAATTGGGAGGACCACCTCCAACACTTGGAAGTGGTGCTCTCCAGACTCAGGGAGGTGAATTTGAAATTGAATCCGAACAAATGCTGCTTTGCTGCTGAGAGCATTGTGTTCCTGGGACATGTAGTCAACAAGGAGGGTACTAAGCCTGATCCTAGTAAGATAGATGCAGTGCTGCATTTTCCAACACCAAAAACAGTAACCAATGTCAGATCCTTCTTGGGACTGACAGGGTACTATCGAAAGTACATCAGGGGGTATTCGAGGATAGCGAGTCCTCTGTTTGAACTAACAAAGAAGGACATGGCATTTGTATGGGATCAAAATTGTCAGGGGGCGTTTGACACTCTGAAGAGAGCACTTGTGGAGGCCCCAATCTTGGTGAGACCTAACTTTAAGGAGCCGTTCTGTCTTGATGTTGATTGGTCAACAAGAGGCATTGGTGCCGTTTTATCACAGAGGGAGGGCAGATGCGAGAAGGTAGTAGCTTACGCCAGCAAAGCTCTGAGTGTGGCTCAAAGGAAATTCCACCCCATGGAAGGGGAGTGTTATGCATTGATATGGGGAATCTTGCACTTCAAGCAGTATTTGCACCGAACACATTTCACTCTGAGAACGGACCACAAGCCGCTTGAATGGTTGGCGACAGTATCTGATGCGCATGGGAGAAGGGGAAGGTGGATTGACATGCTGCAAGACTTCAGCTTCAAGATAGTACACCGGCCAGGTATAAGACATGCGAATGCTAACGCCTTGACCCGAAATCCAGTGGGACAGGTTGTGGATGATGATGATTTCTATCAAGAAATCCAGGATGATTCGAACATACGGGGTGGATCCACCAACGATGCTACAAGAATGTTTGCTGTCCAATATGGTCAGGATTCGGAGTGGTTAGGAATCAAGAGGCAGATACGAGGATTCACTGAGCATCGCAGTTGTTGTTTTGGAATCAATCATTGGCGTTGCTCGCCACCTCACCAACTGTTTATGCTTGACCTTGTGACCGCAACAAACGCGGATGAGGAGGCTGCCCCAAATGTAGAAGTTGTGGGAGCAGCAGAAGATGAGGGTTTGGAAGCCACTCGTGGCAAGCAGGCTCTGTAAAAGGGCCAGCTCAGGTACTATGGTAAGCAACAGCAGCTAGAGCTAATCTTGGCTGCTCAGGAGTTGTCTGGGCTTAGTCATCATGAAGTCAATCTGACAGGATTGGGGAAGGAAGAAGACTGTGGAGTGGGAACGGAATGCATTGACATCTGGGAAGATACGACCTGTCTGGTGCTGCTGAAGGAAGGGATGCTACCAGACACATGTGACCTCGAGGAAGGCAAGAGGGCAAGAAGACGAGCAAGCAACTACTGCTGGAGGGAGCAAAGGCTTTACTTCAAGGGACTGTATGTGCCCAAGCCTGAGGAAAGAATACCATTGGTAGTTCATATGCATCAGGATTTGGGGCACTCTGGAAAACATAGGATGTCGGCTGAAATCTGTAGAAGGTATTTCTGGCACAATAGGACTGTGGATGTCAGATCAGTCATCAAAACGTGCCAGCAGTGTCAGCTGGTAGGGAGTGAGGGTAGCATTCGCTCTGGGGATGAGCAGCTCAAGAGTATTCCAATCTGCGACTTATTCCATAGGGTCGCTCTGGACACTACAAGACCACTGCCTGAAACTAAGTCAGGAAACAAATACATCCTGGTGGCCATCGACCATTATTCCAAGTGGTGTGAGGTGAAAGCAGTTGCTGATCATGGTGCCAAGACTGTGGCCAGATTCCTGGAAGATGACATTATCTGCAGGTATGGGGTCCCCAAGTTTGTGCTTACTGACAATGGTGGAGAATGGGCTGCAAAATTTGATTTGATGTGCAAGGACTATGGGATCCAGCATCAGCGCACTGCACCTCAGTGGCCTCAATGCAATGGGATGGCGGAGCGCATCATCAAGACCATCAAGCACGACATCATAGTCCTTACTGCAACACCAGGGAGTGTGGATGAATAGCTGGCCAAGATTTTGTTTGGGTATCGATGTGGAATCCAGGCTAGCACAAAATTCTCACCTTTCATCATCCTCACTGGTCGGACCCCGCATCTTAGGGCAGACAATTATCTACACGGTCTGACCACTGTAACTGATGATAGTAATGATGTGGAAGTTGCTGCAGCACACTTCGTGCAGAAGATGGAGCTTATTGCAAGCATCCATGAAGACGTCTTGCTCAATGTGGGGCAAGCACAAAAGAAACAGAGAAAGGCCTATGCTACCAGGAAAGGTAAGCACCTGTTTGAGGGTCTGATTGCAGGGGAGACAATGGTGAGGATGAAGAAGCCAGGAAAGAAGCGAGCATTGGCTGCAAGTTGGGAAGGCCCATACCAATTCATTGGGCATACTGATGGGAAAGGTAACTTTGACTTTGAGGAGGGATGTCGAATCTGTACCATCTAGGATGCTGATGGAAACCAGTGGGAGAGATCCCGAAGGGACCTTCAGATCTATCACATTCCACCAAACTAAGAAAAGCTGAGGGACTCAGCTCTTTAAGAACGGAGGGGTTACATATGTAACGTGAAAACAGGTTTCTCCTAGTGTGAACACATTAGGGACTTGAGCTTTGTTATGAGTATAATTAGTTGTCCTGATTTTTGGCGGCGGATAATTCTCCGTGACGGCTGCATGGAGATGCATGGAAGATCTGTGTTTGGGGTGTGAAGGAGGTTGTACAGGCCAATGGCGGCGCGAATGATGAGGATGTGTGGAGGTGCATTGATGGGCCAAAAGGAGAAGGAAGGACTAGGCAAAACGGGAAGGTGGGGGAAATAGAGGAGGAGGCAGGAGGATTTGGGTAGTGGATAGATTTTTGGGGAAAGAAGAAGAAAAATTTGGAGAATGCAGGGGAGCGTAGGAGATTGCTAGTTGTTGATTGTCTTCCGCTGCGTTAGCAACTAGAAGACGGTAGCTCCATGATCTGAGGGGAGGAGGATTAATGAAGGTTAGGTGTGGAAGAGGAAAAGGGTCAGAAGGTGATCTGAGCCTGTAGAGACGTGCGTCGAAGTGATGCCTATAGAAGTTCTGGTAGTGGGTCTTTGGGAGCACTGAATGTGTGCCTTTCTTTGAGAATGGGCAGAGCTAGAGGTATAGAAGCTATGGACTTTAATTAGGAACTTGGTAAGTTTGTCTACTCCAGAGAAGAGGAGTCTACTACATTCTAGCAGAGAGAATTCTACAGTGCTTGTGAAGGTGTTTTTGAAACTTCCTTTTTTGGTTATAGTAGTTGTTGGAGCAGTGAAGATGTATTTGGAGTGTATGGCTTTTCTATGACATCCCAAGCATGTTTGTAGTTGTTGGAGTAGTGAAAATGTATTTGGAGTGTATAACTTTTCTATGACATCCTAATCATGTTGTAGTGCTTGTGAATCATTAGTACTCCAAACCAAGGTACTTTTGAACCCCCCATAACCTCTTTATTTGCTTCTATTTTATGTAGGCCTAGGCTCACTTATACCTTAATGGTTGTTGATACTTTAATGGACAACAACCACCCATTTAGAAAAAATTCCAAGTGTATTTGGTGGGCATTTTACATGCATGAATATCCACCTTCCTTAGGATGAAGACAAAAGTTGTGCTCGTAGGTGTAATATTTCTCCCACTCTTAAGATTAAGCTTTAAAACCCTCCTTTTCTCACCTTGTGATCTACATATCTTTAGGTTCATGATAATGTTTTTGTCATGTTTTACCATGGATAATGCCCAAATGTGGAGTACATTCCTAAAATGTTAGCTTGGACTCAACTATCAACTCATCATAGGCCCTTTTTTTGGAATGCCTCCACCTTGGGCTTTACCTTACATTGAAAGTTTTGTGAGTTTGTTGGAATTTCACGTCTTGTAACATCTTTTCTTTCATCCCCTCTTCCTTGCTTTCCTTGTTGAGAAAACAATGAAACCTAGATTTTGAAATGCAACTAGTTCTACTTCTCTTTCAAAAGTCTTTATGTGACAAAATTCCTTACTATTATGAAGTTGTTTTAACCATGGTGAATAAGCTATGGTTTGAGAAGTTGCAAAAAGCTAATTCCTTGGTGATAAAAGTTGAAGTAGTATTTGTAGTCATCAAACACTTGAATTAAGACTTGACATATTTTTTCTTTTTTTTTTTGCAATCTTTTGATTTTTCACTTTTGTATGCTTGTTCCTTTTGGTTTTTTTTTGGAATCTTGAAGACTATATAGCACAAGTGGATGTGATACAACTCCTATTCAAAATCAAAGGTAAATGAGACTTTTCTGTTTTTGTTGCAATCACTTGTTTTTTCTCAACTACTTATTGAGACTAACATGGTAGATTTGAAAGTTTGTGTGGAAGTTTCGAATAATAAATGTTTTTTCATATGCTTAATTTCATCTTTGCAAGTATTTATTATTTCAAAGAACAACTTTTTATTTCAAGCACTTGTGGTTCAAGAACACAAGATAGTTCATGTTATGTTTTTCTTTTTCTTGGTTATTGTATCCTTATTTGGTAAGTTGAATTTTCTTAAGGAAAATATATTTACCTATTCCTACTTTCTTTACTTGTAATTATCAAGTCATCATTCAACTTTATCCAAGTTAATTCAAATTGTGATTTGTGTAAAATATTGTTGGAGTATATATAATTAAATTCTATGAACTCCCAAATATGTTGTAATTTGTGCAATTTATTAGCACTTTAAATAAGTGTATTAATGAACCTTTTACAAGTTTAGATTATGCTTTTATATACAAGGGGATTTATATATTGATGGGAAATAATGGGAACAATTTTCAATGATTAAAATTTTTCTCTATCTCAGAGTTAAGTTTGTTGGAATTTTAGATTAATTATTATTGTTACCATTTTTTGGTCATACCTTTTCCCTATTTTTCTTTCCCTTTGGTCTTTAGAAATGCCTCACAATTGTATTCCCCAACTAGCCATGAAAATTATACTATAGTTACAAATGCAATGAGAAATATGGAAATATTTTATTAACTTATATTTGAATGTTCAATAGATAAAGTATATTGGAGGTTTCATTGAAGATGTCTATGTATCCCAAAAAACCGTCTTCTACCAATTTAGATATCAAATTGAAAATGATTTTTTGTACAAATGTGTGAACAACATGCATCAACATGCACCACTTAATGTTGATGTTCTTCAACAACAAGGAGAACTAAAACATGCATTGAAAGATCATGAAGGTGCCCTGCAAGATTTGGAGGAAGCACATCAACTTGATCCATTTAATGGAGACATTCTTCAATAACAAAGAGAAGTAAAATGAATATTGCAAGATCTTATAAGTGTTCTACAAGATTTGGGAAAAGTGCATCAACTTGGCCCAAGTAATGTTTGCATTCTCCAACAACGAAGGGTAGTCAAACAAACATTGGAGGATTATAAAGGTGCCATGGAAGATTTGGTCAAAGCATTTCAACTTGACCCATTTGATGTTTACACTCTTCAACAATGAATGATATTATTTAAAAAATCATTGGAAAATCATCAAGGTGTTATTGTGGATTTGTTCAATACACATATCCTTGACCCATGTAATTTTCATGTTTTTTGACAAGAAACTAAGGTGAAAATTTTGGCATTGGAAATGCTTCTATATGATTTGGGGGGTGATGATAGAGCATACCTAGATGAAAAATTACTTGATGAACAAAAAATGGAAGATCATTGATGTGCTTTAGAGGTTGAAAATGACCTTTTCAACAAGGACAAGGATGGTGCATGGGAGTTTCGTGCCACATATGTTTGCATAAAACTGAGATTGGGGGCTTACTTCCATCTTGAACAATTATTCGATTGTAAAGGAGTTCACAAAAAGGTCCGAAAAAGTGGCCAAATTAAATATGAACCATGTGTGTTTTTGAATGGTGTAAGAATCTATTTTCAAGAAAAAAAATTAGAAATGCAAGTTGCTTTAATCTGCAATGTGGCCAAGTTTTTCGTTGGCATCATAGGAAGACATGGCTTCAACTTGCATCCAAGTCATTACACCTCCCTTTCACTAATTTCCAACAACTGTTCACATGAACAAATAAAGTGTTTGGTTTTAGAACGTGCAAAAGGCCTCCAAGTTTGGTTAATAGTATATCCTTCCAACATGCCAAACGATGATGCAACAAGTGTTGGATTTGATGAATTTGTTAGTGAATTACTTAGAGAACAACCATTATAAGCGTCTTCTAACAATCAATCCCAAGAAGTTGTGGATGTCGAAGGACGTTTTATGGATGTTGGTGATTTGACAACCCATCATGGTGTTGAACACGAAAAGATTCCAGCATTTACACCCAATCTTGGTGTTATAGGTAAATCATATTACTAAAGATTTCAATAAATAAATTTACAAACATGTACATAGTAGCAAGATTATACGCTCCTTAACTTTCTTTATTTTTTTGGTTTTCACTTGATTGCCACAATCTTTTATTTAAACTAAGGTACGCATGTGAACACATTGTTATGTTGTCATCTAAAAGTGTAAAATCTAATTGTGGAAATCAAACTATAATTCTTATATGTTGCCATAAAGTTATTGAATGATAGTTTTCATGTTGTAGATTCCATGTTGAATTTGCAACAAAATGCATGTCAATCAAGATAAGAGGCTATTCAAGATCCTAATGTTTTGGATAATGAGATTTTGCAACAACCAATTAATCAATCTCCCATTCAACAACTTACTTGTTGATTTGAAATTGGGAATGCCTTGCGGGGTTGAAGATTCTATGGATTTAACACTTGAAATCCTCACCAAACTAAGTATATTTGTTGAAGAGGGATGACACTTGTCATGCTATGATGATTTCTCAACTAGTGAAGGACATTTGGTAAAAAGCTACAAAAAATTTGATTTGCAAAAGTTTGGTGAGGATCAAGCTCATAGATTATCCTTGGAAAAGCTTTCTGCATTAAGGGACTTTGCTAGTCATGGCTGGACAATCAAGTGATTTTGAGACCCAACAATTTGATGTAAGTTGGAACCTTGCATCAAATTGGTTCCATATTGGATGTGTGAACATTTCACTTTGGATCACCATGGTGTGGAGAAGGGGGGTTGGGCTCAAGCTCGCTATCATAAAAATTTAACTTGACTTTGAACATGTGCAAGCAAACTTTGGTGTTCATATTCCGATTGTCACAATAGAAAGAGATGGGAAAGGTGGTCAACAAACTTTGGCATTTGATGTTCCTCTATTTGTGGTCATTCCAACAAAGAACAAAAGGGGGTTAACAAGCTCCTATGCCCATGTTCAACATTATTTCTTGACAAAAAATGAGGACAAGGGGTTTATGTCCAATGTTCAAGGAAAAAATCTTAACCCAATATTCAAATAAGATTGGGTAGCAATAGGAGCACATTTTGACAACAATTCCCACAACCTATGCAACTATAACTACTTGAGCAAGTTTCAATCATGTTTGAAATCACCTCAATGGAAAACACAATGAGGGGGGCGGGGGGGGGAAACTTTGACTACAAAGATGTTTGGTGTTTTCACAATATTGAAGGCCAAAACCATGGACGAATAGAACCTTCAAGTTGCTTTAGTTGCTAAGGCAACTAGGTGTGTTTTGGACCAAGGCTTTTAACAAGTAACAATGTGAAAAGGTGCAATTTTCAACTAGGAGGAAACAACTTTATCACATGGGGTGCTTATAGTGATGATATCTTCCACAAGAGGAATTTGTAAGTTATTGAACACATTTATCCTTTTTTTAATAAAAATTCAATGGAAACCAACCTTCAAAATAATTTAAAAAAGAAGAACCCCATCTTATCATTGGCAATACCATCCCCATCAACCAAAAAACCTTGTGTTAAATCGTCCTTACCATGACAAGGATTGGCCCAATACACCTTGTGGAAAATGGATGATATGTTTACATCCTTGAAAACTTCGTGTGTTTACAACCCCATAGCCAATCCCCAAAGGTTGGCTATTGATTAACCCAAAAAATATAGTTAAAAAATTCCACAATTCCCATTGTGAATCATGTTGACCCTTGAAATAACATTAAGGATGTGGAGGGATTGAAGGGGAAAACCAAACTTGCACCTAAATTTGGTATGGATAAACATGGGTTGAAATAAATTTCTTTCCAAAAACCATTTTCTTACACCTTAAGTAATTGATCTTCACAACCATTGAAAGGGAAAGGTAAATTGCATCTTTCCAAGAGTAGATGGACATTTTGCTTGAACAATTGCTTGAGCCCTCCAAACAATTGGAAGAAGGTGACGGAGACAAAATGGAACCTAATATCTCTTCCAATACCCTAAACATTTGATCTTGTACCATTAAAGACATGTCGAACCTAGCCATTAAGAAATCCCCTTCCACATTGAGAAAGGGAATCCCTTGAAACCTATCCTATATGTTCCTTGGATGAGGTGGAACCCATTACCTTCCCCTTCAACTTTCGAGCAAGCTATTCCTATATGTGGAGGAGGTGGAACCATTATTGACCACTATCCTTAAACTAGTGATTAATGTTTAGTGCCAAATGAATTTTGAAAATGAGAAGTAGGCTTTAAAAAAGGAAGATGTGTTAAGCATAGGTGTGTGTTTGGGTAAGTAAAAGATCAAATAATAGCTACATAGTAATTCCATTTTAATGAGAGGACATAATAAACTATCAACTATTGGGATAGGACTATTGATAGTTAAATTGTGTTATGTTATTGGCAAGGACAACCAGCCTTATCAAAAGGTGTACATGAATAAGGGAGAACTTTATTGGTTAGGCGCCAAATATTGTCAATGGTTTGCTAAAATATAAGGCAATCTTGACCATAATCGAGAAGCTTGATCTAATTTGAATATTTTCATTGACAATAGATTAGGAAGTTGACATGGGAGCATAACTAGGGGTTGACACTTGGAAAGATGACATGAGAACAAAACTAGGGTTGAGATATGGAAAGGTGATATGGGAAGTTTCATCTAAAAGTTTGAAATGGGGGTTTTTGAAAGTGAGGAATGAGCTTTTGTCATTTTGAAAAGAGGTGTTTAAGAGAACATGGAGGCAAAGTTGTAAGACAATGGTGGAGAATGATGGAGCTTTTGGAACATATATATATATATATATATATATATATATATATAGTAAAATAACATTTGTGTTTGTTTTTATACTACAATTTTTAAGATAGTGTAAAGGATGGACGTAGACCTAAGAAATGGGAAAAGGAAGTGGCAAGAAAGTGACTAAAGGAATAGTATGGGGGGATGTAGAAAGATGTTATAAAAAGAAAGAGGGAATTAGTCATGTGTGAAAGCAATTGTGAATTTTTTTGTGGATTAGCTAACATAGACTTTGAAAACAATCTTACATTGCATTCTTGAGTTTTTGGAGTTCAAACTATCGCATTTTGGTTGAAATAAAGCATGGGGAGGAAGGTTGTGGGCATGTGGTGTAAGTAGAGAAGGGGGTTGTTGGGGAGATGCATGTTTGTGGGTGTTTGCTAGTTGTGGCAAATAGAATAGTTACATAGTAGGAGTGGAGAAAGAGGTGATTAGATGGTCAACAAACAAAATTTGGTGTTAGTCAAGCATGGAATTGTAAACCTTGTGAACAATAATTAACAATTACATTAACAAGTGAAAAAAAGAAAGAAGCTTAAACAAAAGAACTTCTTTCAAGTTGTTAGGGGTGTTAAATGTGCCATTTTGGGTTAAAAACCTTGAAGAAACAACTCAAAAGAATATATGTTATGTAGTCACGTCTAAGACATACAAAACCTCCATAGTAACAAGAAAAAATTGTGCAATGACCATTCCTTGACTTATAAATAACTCACTTGCTAAGCCTCCACACTAAATTAACATTTAATGATGTGTTTTGCTTTCAATACAAATCTACATTGAAATTACAACAAAACCTTATTCATGTTAAAAGTGAGTATCTAGTGTTAAATATGGAAATCTTGACATTAAAATATGGATTAAAAATATTATTAGCTTGAAAGTCAAAATGAATACAATGATTTCATTTTAATAAAAATAACATTGTCATGTTAATAAACACAAGTTCTAGGCGAGTTGCATAATAGTAGGTAGTATTGACAAAAATATGGGATGAAAAGTGAACAATCACATTCTCAACATGAATATGGCACTATCAATACTAATTAGCATTGTCATGTGGTGTTAACATTATGGAATAGACAACAACCATCATCAACACTATTAATTATATGCATCCATCAGTAATGGCCAAACAATCAACAAAACATGAAAACTAAATAACAACAACTGGCAAGGTGGATGAGGGAATGACTTCACTAAGAAGTTTCCAACCAAAATTCTTGAAGTGGGAATCATTGGAGAGGAGGTTCAAGTGTGATTGTTGGATGGTGATAGTTGAGAAATGGGGCAACACAAAATGAACTTGGAGGCTTTAAGAAAGGAACATGGAGGAAAAATAAAGGTTTGTAACTTTAGGAATAGAAGGTGTGATCATAATATTAGGAGCCAAAAATCATGTCAAATTACAAAAAATTGTCAAATTCTATATATGTATTTATGTATTGTCATGTGAAACTCATGACAATCATGGGAAATTGTGCTAAATGACTAATATGAGTGTTGAAGAATTCAAAATAATAATTTAATTTAATTTAATTTCAAGTTTTGGTTTTAGTAAATGACTTTTGAACTTGGACATCTTCATCAAATAATGATAATTTTTCAAAAGATTAAATTGAAGATTCTTTTAATTAGAAAATTGATAATTATTTTCTTGAATAAATAATAACCTATTAACACATTCAAAAAAAATTCACAATGTAAAAGATGTGGAATTTAGAATTCAAAATATTCAAAATATTTTCTAAAATCTCACAATTTCAAGAACCTTTAAGCACATGTAAATGGGGTGTAATGTACATGACATATAAAACAAAGTTGTAATTATAATACAAGAAACTTAACTTTAAAATAATCATTATATTTTTGGTATGATTTGAAATTATGATCATTTTTCAAAACAAAGTTGCATATATATACATTTTTGAAACTTCACATTTATTTAACAATGATTAAAACACCAAATGTGACGTATTAGGGAAACTCTATTAAGCATATTTAATAACAAGTTGTAAAAAAAAAAATCAAAAATTATTTTCTATGAAAAAATCAAAAGGATTCCAAAAGGACACATAGTCTTTGGATTTAATAATGCGAGTGGTTCCTTTGAGTGTGATTGCACTAGAGAGGTTTTACTTTTCAACTACCATGTGAAGCTTTCTTAGGAGGAAGAAAACTTAACAAAACAAGAGGAGGAATTATGGGTTTTGGGGGAGTTATGCATTAAAAAAAAGCTAAATAAAAGGATTTTCTAAAAGAATAAATGCATGGAAGGAAGCAAAAACTAGAGGAGGTTATTTTAAAGTTTTAAAAGTTCATAAGTTGAAGGTTGAAGTTTTGCTTTAGTGTTTTGAACTTTTGAAATCTTAGACTTTCGTTTTATTGGGTGAAGTAAAGACATGGTGAGAGAGGTGAGTTTGGGATGGTAGTAGGTTTAAAATGTTAGTTGTGAAACATGTCAATTTGGTGTTTTCATAAATGTACATACTTGGAACTTTCAATTCATGAGTTTTAGTTGGAAAAAAAATTGTGGATAACAATTCAACATGCATGTTTCTACTTATTCTTTAAAACTTGTCACCAAATTTCAGAAAATGTTTGATGTTTATCTTATCTTTCCTGAGCACAACCATCATCATGATTTTAATTGTCAAAAGAATTTTACTTCCTTTGGTTTTATGGCATATGCCCATACAAATAAACTTTCAAATGAATGTAACTTGCTTCATGCAAGTAATCCATGACTTGTACAAAATGATGCAAAAGCTTTTCAAGACATTAAAAATGACTAGAATCCTTTAAAGTTTTAAATAGAGTCAAATTGTTATGCAATAAAAGTGTAAATAGAGATAGAATTAATAGGCAAACCAAAAGGAGGGGAAGTTGACATAATGCTTAGTGGCAAACCAAATTATTGAAAATTGATTCACAATAAGCTAAATTACTACAAACCAACTTCTAGCAAGTTCCATATGCAAAGGTAATGTTGGCAAGATAGTGATAGGAGTTTAGAGTTTGTGAGAGGTAGTAATTGTTGTTACAACAATATTAGTAGTTGAGTGAGGGACTCTTGAAGGATTTGGTTTTGGACAACAAGGGAGTATAAAACCCCATTTTTTACAAGTTTTTATGCGATGCAACTTATACTTGCTACTTTGTGCCGTGTATACATATATGTAGTGTGTGCTCACAATGCTACAATGCAAGCTTGGTATGTAGTCGAATAGAGAACGATTGGTTAGTTTGAATAGTTGTAGTACAATAAACAATGAGTTGCGGGAGTGCAAATGGAAAGTATAATGTGCTTCCTCTAAGGAAGGCGATGGTGAAGTTGAAGTTAATTGGCAAGTTGGAGGAGATGAAGCGTTAAGAAACATATAAGTTAATGCATTTAGAGGCTAATGTAGTAGTTGCCTTGTCCAATTAGGTACATGGTACTTAGGCTAATTGGTGGAGCACAAACTTAAATAGTTATATTTCCATAGATAAATAACCTACAAAAAGAATACTTTACTCTAGGGTTGGTTTCATCATTAAATAATCTTCAAAACAGTGAAATGAATTTTTATGAAAATATGAAGCTGAGGTGTTGAAAACCATCATAATTATTGAAGCTACAATCTGAACAATTTCATTCCTCATATGATGATACCATAGCAGATTCATAAAAATAAGACCTGCTCCAATTTTTCTCCTGTATTTTCCCTGATGAAACCTGGCATGAAAAAACATGGAACAGAAAACAGAGAAAACAATGAAATAGGAAAACATGGGAAAAACACAGAAGGCACTACACTCAATAGGTGCGCCCCAATTACACTAAAAAAATCAGAGCAGAGCTTTGCAGGTCTCTAATGAAACCAAGAGTTCCACCCTCATGTTATTTTGTTGATAGAGTCTTTTGACAAACCCCAAAGTGGTAATCACTTATTTCAAGGGTTTCAAAGCAGGTTTTGTCACAGAGCCATTTGCAAAATTAGAAATCAGGAAGCCCACAAACAAGCTATTGGTCAATGTTGTGAATATTAAGGAGGCAATGCTTCATCTGTTTTCACTAGTTAAAAATTGAACCCTTGCTTCATCATGGAGCAACATACCCTTGGAGAAATAGTGGTGAAGGATAACAATGGTGTTTCTGGATCTAGCAACCAGAAGGTATGACCACTCCTTGAAAGGTTTGAAATCCCTTGTCACCTGAGGGAGTCTCCCAAACGATTCTGTGCTTTGTGGAAAGAGAGCAATTAGATTTCATGTTTCCAAGATTCATCAGCAGAATCAGGCACTGCCAGCAAGTGTGAAATGCTTACATTCTTCAGTTGTACTAGTTTGTGAAGTGGATTTATGGACAGACAGGTGCAGTCCAGCTCTGAAACAGCAAATTGCAAGGGCTCCTATGATCTTGTATCTGTATGTAATACAGATGTGGTAAAGCATATGTCTATGAAATTGCAGAGAAATCTCTAGAACAGTTTGAAGGTAACATAACAATGAGAGCAGTCATAACCTTATGAGAGTTGCTCACAAAGTGTCAGACCATCAACAGCTTCATCAAAAATAGCAGTGAAGAGCTGCCCTGGCTACCCACTGGCTTCATCACCTCCTGACGGGTGGGTGCAGATAAGTATATAATAATCTGCACACAATTTCAGGCAAACCCATTATATAAAATCTGCATCCTGAGATTCTGTTGCATTTCCAGAAACAATGGGAAGACTCAGTCGTGACATTGGCTAGCACTCAGGGGACATAGCTATAAGGTAAAGCATGTATTTAACCTCCTGGTTGAGGATGGGAAGAACTGGCCTCCTCTTCCAACACCTGCTGCTGTAAAATGATAGGCATAAGATGATGTGTGGTGTTTTTTACATGTAGGAATTTTGATTGGAGGAGCCCTCATGTGCATACTATATGTCAACATGTTCCATGCAGCTGTATAGAGAGGTTGTACCCTTGAAACTCTGCCAGACTCAGGGACAAACAAAGAATGATGCAAAAGATGATGAAAGTAAACTGAACTACTAGTTATACATTCTGTTAAAGGTCTCATTAAAATATGATTTTCGTGTGTCAAAGATCACCAGCTTCAATCCTCTCCACCATGTCAACCCTACTTTTCCTTTTCCAATTATTGGCAGTGGCCACAAGGTTGATCAATCCTATCACTTGTGACTTTGTGTATTCCTGCAACAGAAATCCACCCACGCGCACACACACACAAAGGTCAAAATTCAAACATAAAAAAACCTGACACAACCAGAGTCTGGTAAGCCCAGTTCACCACCTATATTTACTGTTGTTTGAAGAATCAATCAAAACTTACAGGATGTGTGCGAACCCAATGCAAGTACTCTGTTTCAGGTAGATAGAACGCCTGTACACAATCATGAAACAAAAGATTAAAAAACCACAAATGTTCAGATTGACTGCAACAACTCTGTTACATGACACTAGTGTCCTTGATATAGTTGTACCTTAATATACGTTTCTACAATTTGTAAGTTGGACCTGAGCCTTGGAGGTGCTAGATGCTGCAACCCATTTATCAGCACCTGCAGAAAATTCACAGCATGCTTCAGAATAAGGATACATGTATGCATGTCTGTGCCAGAGAGCTACTGGCATGCTGGCATTACATGCTGCATAAACTTGCCAAGTCAATGAGAGAAAGGGTGGTTCAAACCTGTAGATCAAGTGACATTAAAGCTCGTCCCTCATTATTGCATCTTCGTACACGTGAAAGACCTTCGACAAGAGTCTCTGCAAGTGTGTCAACTCCATACTCAAGCAAAAGCTCCAACATCTGCACATCAGTTGGATCCTAAGCTTCACAAATTCACCCTTAATGTTTTTGGCGAGGTAGACTAAAGATAGCTGTTGAGAAGGGCATATCTGCTCCGCCAAGGACTTTCTTTTTCACTGAAACAGAGGACACAATGGTTGCTAATTTGATGATAGATGAGGAATAGATGGATCATCATCATCAACACGATGCTTCATATACCAAAGCCAATGTGCTTCAATAAGGGCTGAAATAGGGTCTGCCAACACTTGCAGCAAGAGCTGTGCCTTACCTCCTTGTCAAGACTTCCATGTGCCAGCTTTGTTGAGAATTGTTTGTATTCACCCAGCAGCACATCTATGTACCTGGAGCACATGGAATGATTGATGCAAAGAGGTTACTGCCATTGTAGAAGTCTTCCTCCCTACTAGATTGAGTGAGACCAATTACTCACTCTAATTAAGAATCAATGATGCATCACCCTATTCAGAACATTCTGAGTTTCTACAAAGATTGACTTCTGTGCTCAGGCTTCACTGTACTCTGCTGCACTACCCCTGCAAACTGCATACCATAGAGATGCACATCCTACATGAAGAAATGGCATACCCATTGTGCTCCATCCCCAGATCTTTGAGCTCCCACCTGACATTTGCTATGCGTTCAACGTACCTGTACAAAGACATAAATTTCCTCTCAGTTTGATGCCCTGTAAAAACCCTTGTACTGCATTCCATGTCTAGACTTCACAATTTATGTAAGTCCTTCCTGTAGACACAACCATCCAGTGCAATTGAATTGATTCTACAATGTTCACCCAGAATTGGTATTCTCTTCTGGCATCCAGTATACTCCAGTGAGATCCTCTGCAACATCTAAACAGACCTGGAGAAACACAGAGTCCATTCCACTTACCCTCCAATGTTGAGGAGCATCCTTGCCACTGCCTTGTATAGATGCTCAATAAGATCAGGGACAGTGTCCACCTACAAATAGATTATATCAACCACTGCATATAAGGAAAGACTCGCATCCAGCTTCTGAAGTTTCTTTCTGCAGATCAAGTATCTTGCAATTTGAGCTTTTGGGACCAAAAGAATGCATAGAAACTGGACACGAAGAAAGAAAAAAAGAGCCAAAAGTATGTAGAGAAGTTTTTGAGGCAAACCGTGCGGGCATAGAAGTACTCCACTGAAGCCAAACAATTCTGTGGCAACATTGCCTGCAACCATGGGCGTGACCGTTTTAACATGTCTGCCAAGCAGCTTAGTGACTGTGTTGCCACTTTGCGCTCCTGCACAAAACACTCTGCTCGCTTGATGCCCACTTCAACCTTCAAAAATCTGACAAACTTCATGCTCAGCAAAAGGGCAGGCCACACTTATTGTCCTTTGCCAGATTAAGAGATATGAAACTTGCACTAGCAAAGCCCCCTGGAAGTAAATAGGCCAAAATGGAAAGATCTGAGAGCACCCTCAAATGCAGTGAATTTCACCTTCAGGGCAAACAAATTGCTGGCTGTCATCACAATTACTGCACCTCCAAACACAGACCCTGATTGCATCTCTGATGGCATGCTAGAGACGCTGGATGCATTAGCTGCAGTGGCAGGAGAGGTGGGTGTTTGAGCTATAAAGTATCTCAGACGCTGCTCCTCGAGTCCTTGTGATATCCTTAACAAGGTTGCCCGTAGTCGAGGTGTCAACACTAATCATGGCGTTCCCCACACCATAACACACAAAAGTCATGACCCACATGCTGCAAATCAGTATTTCTACTCAAATCCTGATGTGCCCTTTGGTAGCTTGGCAATGATCAGTAGCATATCCTGAGCCATATTTGTGAGCAAATTGATGGTAAACAATGAGGCCAACAGTTAATCATTATGTTATTGGGCATTAGAGCGTTAAGAAAACCTCTCCCTAGTGACTGATTGTGGACCAATACTATGTTGGGTCAACTTACAGTAGGTATCTGATGAGCTCCGGGTACCACTGAATGCTTCACGTTGCCCAAACGTTTTAAAGATGGAAAAGAAATATAACTCAAATAACTGACACAATCCCTGCACAATAGGAGCACAAACCAAGTTACACTGTGATGAAAGCTTGAAGCAAAAATCAAGAGTTACACTGCAAAATTGCGACCTGCTGAAACAACAGCTTGCAAAATGTTTCTGTTTCACTCAATGCAAAAGTGGCCAACAACAATGACAAAAAATAGAGTGAAATTTTTTGCAGGGATGACAAGCGCACCTTGAACACCTCAGAAGCAACTGGCTGCATTACTTGCATCAACCTCGCATACTTGTCAATATACCTGCCAGTCAGTCCCCACATTGTTCAGTAGAATCAAAGGTGTACCTGATAAGGTTCCAAAAGAACATGTCAACACAAGCAACCTCCTATCCCAGAAATCAAGCAGACTCAGAACTTCCCAGAAACAGACTTCCTTGTGAACATGTGAAAACCCATGAGTGCAAGAGGCAGCTGAAGATGTAAGCACCCAAACGAATCAACCTAAACAAATGTAGGATCAGAGTACACAAGCAGTAGTAGCCAACATCAACTGCAAAACAAACAAATGTGATAAGACAGGAAAGAGTAGAGCAAACCTAAGAACACTGACAGAAGAGTTGGTCAGCATCACGCCCTTGTCGCCTCCAGCAGCTTGGCTCTGATCCCTCTTATCTTTGGTGGAAGAACCCTTCTGATAATTATGGTACAGGCGACCTGGCAGCTGACTATCCTCATCAATGAAGTCTGCTAGCAAATCCTCATTCTCAATATCCTCATCATCCTCTCCTTCCACAGCCCCATTATTCTCAACAGCAGTACCTCCTGCCTTGCTCATACCATTTGCATCATCACCATCTCCTTTGACTGGTTTCAAAGCTCCATGCGATTGTCCCTTTTCAGTAAAAGGATTGCCTTTCTTTACCCAATCTGCAAAACCGGCCCTTGAAATGCCTGAAATTGTTTTCTCTCCTCTGCCGTTGGAGTTTGTATCACTGTCGTTTTTGGTGGCTGGTGTTTGAAGCAATGACGCTCCATGACCTGTCAGGCCTGCTAAGTTCACTGAGTTTAGAGCCACCGATGACAGTTGCTGCCATGTTTCCTTCTCCACTATCATCCGCAAAACCTGATATCACAACCCAACATGAAGAACAAATCGATATCCAGTCAAAACCACACATAATTTTATTTTTAAAAAAAAACACTTTGTGATGCTTTGTTCTGCACCCTTCAGGTGAACTTTTCACAAACAAACTCACAGACAGAATACTTAGAGAATTGTGACACTTCTTCTGCAGACCAGGAAATCCTTACTTCAAGATTCTGGTGATGGAGGGTGCCAAAATACAGTTCACTCTGCTTTGCAAGCTTAGTACGTAATGACACAGCCTCGGCACCACAGAAGGCCTCTCCTATAAGAATGAACTTATTCACACTGTCCAGGCTTTGTAGAAACTGGTGTGAGCTTGTTGTGGAGATGGCATCATTTGAAAGCAAAGCTGCTACACGACGGGCTGCAAGTTCCCACACTGTCTTGCGCCCCCTTTCTAAAGCCCTGGCCACAGTCTTTTGCACTATTTCTTCCCGCTTGGACAGACTAAAACTGAATTGGGTGTCATCCTCAAATCCCTCCAGATCAAATTCTCCAGAAGATGTTGATGTTCCATTCTCGTATGCATCTGAAACATCACCAAAAAGTTTGTTTCTGATCCCACCTTGTGCTTGTAACCTACTTGCAGATGGCGATCCTGAAGAAGACTGTCGTACTACTGATGAATCAGAAGAAAGTGACGATGTTCGTACATGCCTGCTTCCTCTCACAATCTGACTCAGATTATCATGACTGCCTGAGCGACGGTGCTGGTGCTTTCCATTCAATTGCAGCCTTGATTGTGGTTCACTAACAGGACTGACATCTTCTGCAACCTGAACCCATGTACCACGACAAAAAGCATGACACAATCAGCAAATCTGTGAACAACTCTGGGTACTTGCCTGCAGCTGCAGGCTTAGGACCTTGCCCCTGCGAGATGTTTCTTGGAGTGTGGTTGTAAGGGACAAGGTCCACCTCCATGTGAATGGATTCCAGTTCCATACTGAAACTCTCACAAACTCCATGAAACTCTTGACAATAAGAAAGATCTCTCAGTATCCAATTTTATGAGTGCATCATCCCCCACTCTGCAAATCAATGCAGACAACTCCTGCAATCTGATTGACATTGTTGTAGTAGTAGAAAGCATATACCTCAGAGTGTTTCTGCCATGTCATCAAAGTGTGGTACGAACTCATCAAATCAAAGAGCACCTCCAAAGTCTTGCTCAGAAATTGCCTGAATTTGGCTTCTGGAAGCTGCAAACATAAGTCCCTGTAGGGAAGTCTGCATTGTAATACATGTGCATTAGTAACACAAATGTTAGATTGGTGAATCCCCAAAATGTTACATACTCTGCAGATTGCACAATATCCTGCCTCATGCCTGTGTAGTGAACAGAGATGCATACTGCAAAAATCCATGGTAGATCCATTTCTCTTATGAGCAGAATCAACACCAGAGTTTCAATACCAAGAACAGCTGCAATGATCTTCTCTTGTAAATCTAACAAATCTGTGGGATGGAAATCCTCACGCATATGATATAAATGGGGCCAAATTCTGCCACTCAGAATCACAGAACAAGCACACCAAGAACAAGGTAGACAGACATCCCACCTGCTCTTCTTCTGTGCAGTCTGTGGATCTTCTCCCTGCATAAACAATCAGCCAAGTGCACCTCTGCTGTTACCATTTTCTTTGTCTTAGTCTGTACAGTTTGGGATGCAAGTATATGATCAAAATGAAGGGTTAAGGCTGTGAAAAGCACATCCCTTTGAACTCAAGGACACAGGAACCATCCATTGGGTCATCTGAATTTGTTAATTACAAGCAGAACAGATTCTGAGACAACTAAGGCTTGCAGATATAATCACTACTGAAGCCCAAAGAAGTGCACCCAAAAGCTCCCCTACAGTTCATGACCATTGAAATGGGTTGAAATGGGCTGAAATTCGTAACTGTGAGCAGGAAAACCAGTCCTTCCCTGATGAAAAGGCAGTAAGCCCATTGTTTACAACTGAAGAATCTGGCAAACAATATGAACAAAGTAACAAATGGACTAGTCTGCCAACCACACTGACATTGCCTATGATTATCATCTGCATACCTGGAACAGCAAATTCTTGATGACATCATGTGTCTCGGAGAATACTAGCTGGGCATAAAAGCTCTGCACCTTCTCAGCAAGGCTGGTGACATCGTCCAGCAAAGTATAGGCATTGATTACCTGCAACAGAGGACAAGAATCTTCAATCAAAGCATAAGTTCAGCACGCTCTAAGATGGGGACAAAGGTCAACTTGCTGCTGGTTATGGTTATTGTTGCACATGTATTTTTGTACTAGCTTCACAACAATCACAAGGAGTTTTTCTGAGCTTACAGTGGCATATTTCTCAGCCTCAAACTTGCGACAAACCTCCATCAACAATGCATCCACTCTGCCAATTGTCTTTTGCAGCCAATCCTGAAGTAAAACAGCCAAAAACACAGCACTGTACTTGAATTCCAGTGGGGTATTCCACACTCACAAGAGACCCCCTTTCCACAGTTGCTCGCTGGCACTTCAAACTTGGCAAAGCAAGATGCAGAATGCAAGAGATGAGTAGAAAGGTTCACAGCTTGTAAATTGCACCTCAATGCTCTGATTCATCTCCTGTACAGCTGATAACTCTGAGCATTCCTCAAGAAGTAGCAAGCACTGAGAGCACATTTCCAATGCCTGTGCATCCATAGTCACACATGTGAGATCATCTTGGGCTTGGGAACCAGCCCTAACTCCAGCAATAACTAAGCACCTCTTTAACAAAAAGAGCAGATAAACAACCTGGATAATTGAATACTACAAGCAACTGAGTCATCAACTCCAAAGGTAACAACATGATTGCTCAAGTTTCACTGATATGAAATCTGAGGGAAACTCACAGTTGAATAGTTCCCTTTGTCCACTGCACCATCAAGCTGTGATTTTATGTCCAAAGCCTGCTGTATGCGCTCCAATACTGGAATCATATCCTGAAAATCCACGGTTTTAAGCCCAGATGAAACACTAGGCTAAAAGATCACAACACAAGTGTGCATGCATCCAACAAAAGAAAAGGGCACAGCACAAAACCCAGAAGAAAATTACATACACAGAGTCAAGAAAGACTGCTGTTGACACCATTCAACACATATGTTGGTTGCATATATTGTGCCAAGTGTCTTCAGATTAGGACAAGAAACATACCAGTGAAACCTGCTTTTTCCTCACGTTTGCTGCAACTACTAGGTCCTGTGAAACCTCAAATGTGGCCCTTGACAGGTGTCTCCGCCCATTCTGTAAAAGAGAACATGTACAAAGAGGTTACTGTATCCAGCTATCAACACAATACTTCAAACACAAAGTGCCATATATGGGAGTAGAATTTACCTTGACTATAATACTTGAAACCTGAAGGTCCCTCTCGAGTTCTGTCACAAGTTGCATCCCCTTCACTGCAATTTGCATGGGTCGTGTCAATAGCAACCAGCTGAAACTAAGCATCTGCCAAGGCTCAAATCTCACAATTCTAGATACATTCTAGATCAAAAAAGGCAGCCTAAACTTGAGACAAAGTACTTCTAAGACCCTATATTCCTGCAAGAGGATCGGCAATCAGACAATAGGAATCCTACCCATGCAATGATTCCAAGGCAAGCAAACTGAATTGTGCAAAATACACATGGTATTTGTGCAGTTTTAACAATATGGCAGCTCATAAATCTTGTTTGATAGTGTGCAAGATAGAGATTACCCATCTCCTCATGATGTTCCATAACTTGCTTTGACAGCTTCTCTGTGATCTCTTCAAGCTGCAAAAGCCTCTGACCAACCTGTTGACAACAAACATCACAAAGAAGGAAAACTTCAAACTTGATCTACATACTAGCTCCTCCAATTGAGTAAAAAGAATCATTCAAGTGGACAACAGGAAGTGGTCAAACGAAGATGAATATAGGAGGAAAGAGAAGCAAAAACAAGGTCTAGGAAGACAGCAGCGTTCCATGAGAACAATCCCATAAGTAAGAATTAGGGCACAATCACACTGCTAGCCAACAGCTGAATCAGATGAACTGATCATGTTCAAAAACACTGATTTTGTGGCAGTGCACAGAAGCTGGAAGGTTGGCTACCTTGTGGTCGAAAAAACTCTGCTTCACCTCATGCTCTGGAATGTCTTGCAGCATATACCTTACTGGATCAAACTCCTACTTTCCACAACCCAGCCAGACACATCAAACCAGTATCCCAAATGGAGCAGACCCACAGTAGCTGTGGCATAATCCTCCATATCCTTGTATCTAGTGAGACAAAATTCAATCCTCTTTGTCCCAATGTTTGATATATCCCTGTGAACCAACCTAATCAGGTGGTTCTGCAAAGACCAACCAATCTGCTTCCTTGAAAGACAAACAACCAACACTAAATCCACAGATGAAAGAGTCTTCTGCTCAGATAGTTGTGGGAATTGGATATAGCTGACACATACCACCCTAGGCTAGGAGTAAATCCTATTTCAAAGAAATGAGCCATTGCAATCACTGCAATGTCGGATAGCAATCAAAAACACACCTCCTCATAAAACTCCTTCTCAAGCTCCTCAGCTTGTTGCTCTTCATGAGGCTTGCTGGTGTAAAAGGAGCCTGAGCGCTCTATAAGATTCCCACGCTCATGAGGTGGAAGAGCTGCAATCCTTCTTGCAATCACGGCAGCTGCCATAGCACGAGCTGGCACCTGATTGAAAACCAAAAAACCATAATCTTAAAAAAAGGTACATCATCAGATAATTGACCAAATGAAGATCCAAACTAAGCCAGCAAATTTTGAAATATCTAGGATCAACTTTTTGTTCTGTTTTGCACATTGTGCCCGCAACTCAGGAGGTCCTTCAACCCTAATGCCATCAATTAAGCCATCATCACATGGCAAAAACTGCAGCACACAAGAAAACACTACAGAAAGAAAGTTTCATGAACAATTGATCCAGGCACAGACTCTTCAGATCTGTAGGTTGATCCCAAATGAGTTGAAATTCACTCAGAGAGAACCTCAAAGCATCTCAAAACTCAATTACCTCTGAGATGTATTGCACCCATGCTTGGAAGCCCATTTCACCCTAATGCCATCACCTAACAAATCAGATGACTACTACAAGCTGCCACTACACCTCTAACATACTTTGAACCAACAAGTTCTCAAACCAGTTGGTTCCAATTTTCAGTCGATAGTTCCTTGCCTAACTCAAGCTTATCCATAAACAGCAAAATATGTTCCAAGTAAGAGGCATTTCAGTCCAGCTTGGGAGGAGCTCACTCCATCAGATGGCATCTCGTTCTCAGGAATGAGATCACAAACTGACAACAACCCTCCAGTGTACATTGTCCACAACCTACAAATTTAGAAAACCCAAGATCTGCAGAGCTGCTGCAACTTGAAGATCATAAACCCCTCTGTGATTGGAACTGAGTACTCTGAGTGGTAAACATGAAGGAATGAATCTGTGTGTCATCATCACAGCTGGATGTTTCTTCAACCCTAATTAATGACATTGAATTCTTGAAGAAGAAAAGATTTTTTGCTTTCGTTGTTTTTGTCACTCGATTTGAGCATTTGCAAAGGACAGAGAGAGAATGCAAATTTGCAGCAGAGGTACCAGGGAAGAAGTCCTTGCAAACCCTAATGCCCATAAAATCCTTGCAAACCCTAAAATGCCCGTACATCATGGCACAAATCGAACCATAATCGGCCCACATGATTAGAAGCAAAAGACAGAAGAAAAACCCATTACCTCTGCTCTCCCCGAGGAAGAAGACCAAGTGAGAGTTCTAGACGAGGTGACCGACTTGAGCCATTTCTCCCCTAAGCTAAAAATCTCGGCCATTCTGGCTGCTTGCTTGCTTGCTACTGCTGGTTCTGCTGCTGCTGCTGGCCCCACTTAACCACAACAAAACAAACCAACTTCTCACGATTCAAGTGTAAACCCAGCATCCCAGATCCGTGCTATTCCCAACTACAAGAGCGTGTGCTGTTGTTGTTGTTCCACTACTGCTACACTCCACGGCTGATGACCCATCACCATCCTGGCACTCCCCTCGTTGCGCTTCAGCACCATATCCTTGGCCTGCAATCGTCGTCGACGACACCACATTACGCAGTTGGGTAACCACAGCAGAAGCAGCATCACGCTGATACCCAGATGATCCACAACACAACCGACATAACGACGACGACGACGACGATGATACTATACTACCGCTGATACTACTACCCTACCCCCCGAGGCCTCTTCCTTCTTCCTCCATACACACACCCATATCAAGCTGTAGATCGATCTTGCCGACTGTAATAGTTGTTTGCTGTCGGTGGGCGGTGATGGTGGTTCTAATGGCGATCAATCAGCACTACTGCATTTCTTCTCTTTTGCTAGTTTCTTGATGGGGAATTTTTTTTCCCCTTCAGAGAATCTGTCTGTCTGTGGCAGGAAGAGAGAGAGAGTGTGTGTGTCTGTGTCTGTGTGTGTGTGTTTGTGTTTTTGGGGGTCTGTTTGTTGTCGCGGGTGTGAGTGCGCGCGCGTGTTCCGTTGTTCGCGAGAGAGAAGGAGAGAGAGTTCGCGAGTCGCGACAAAACGAAGAAGACGACAATTTTGCTCTATTATTACTGACTTCTCGTTTATGTCATTTTTTTTCATATTATTATAAATACTCCACTTTACGGCAATTTTAATTTCCCAACTTTTGCCAAGATATATGAGCATTTGTGTGCGTGTGTGCGTTTTTTTAAAACATTTTTTAATTACTATTTTTTTAAAAACATTAGTGGGGCGAAAAAAAGGGAAGTGCGCACTGAGAAAGGTACTCAGGAAAAAAATTTAAAAGAATTATTTGGGGGAAGGTGGGAGGGGGAAAATGGGCCCAAATCCTCACCTTCTGAGGGAAAAACAATCTAAGGTTGCCATATTTGGAGAATAGTTTTCAATAAATTGCCAAATTGTAGGAGTCCTAAAGTTTTCTTCTTCTTCCACTTCAGACCTCTAGCCAAATTTGGCTCTGTCCTTCCGGGCATGATTGCTAACCCACTTACTTCACAAACTTGAAGAAAAAAACACTCGGAAATTATTATGAGTCTTGAGGGATGTTCATGTGTGTGTGTGTGTTTTTTTTTCTGGGGAGTTTTCACATTATCATGATATATATATTGTTAAAAATAACTATGAAATTTTATTTCTTGATTTTTGCCAAGTTATGTGTCTTGGGATTTATTTTATTTTGGCATGAATTTTCACATTGCAATGACAATAGGAAAAAAAACAAACAAATAAATAAAACTACATTGATCTCAAATTATAATTTAGTACATTATATATGTAGTGAGTGTGTGTGTGTTGGATACGCTTGTGTGAAGGTTCATGAAGAAAAAATATTATGGTCAATGAAATTGTTGGATTTGGTGGTTTGAATTATTATTTTCAGTTATTTATTATTAAGGAAGGTAGTTTTATTATCCTGTTTGTCACATTGAGATCTCTTAAATTATGGTGTGGTGCTCCCCTTTGCGCTCTTGGTATTGTTGGAAAGAGCTCTCAATGACTTAGGTGCCCTAGGTGGCTTTATGATGTTTAGACTTATGGTGCAAGAGATATTGAATATTGAATAATTTTGTCATCGAAAATTCAATAACATCAAAATTAAAACTTTTCGAGACATTGGGCCAAGATCTTGGAACTATTAAAAGAAAGCCCTGGATGATAAATAGGATTTCTTGCAGTTGATTTTGTAATTTTTAGGTCTAAGGTCATGTAAATATTGAATTTTGAGTAATTTTTGTCAGTGAAAATTAATTTCAAATTTAAAATGTCTCTCACAATTGAGCTCTAACATCATGTTCATGTTCACACTTGGAACAATTGCATAATCGTGCTTACACTTAGGCCAATGGCATAGAACACACTCATGTTTTTTTTCAATTTTGTGGTGTTGTTTAAGTGGTAATCATTCATAACACAATTTAACCAAATTTGGCAATAACAATATTTTTAAAGGTTTGTTTTCAAATTTTGGCAATTAAAAATCTCAAAGGACATTAAATTTTCACCACCATTTGACAAAATTTCATCAAATAAATAACAACAAACCACACTAATCTATTGATTGAAGAAGGTTGTATGTTTGTTTTTTTTTTTTGTCACATTGAGATTTTCCAAACCAGGATGCCATTCACAATTTTCTTGATACCATTGAAAAGCCCTCAATGATAGGGGCACACCAAGTTGCTTTGACAATGTTTAGACCTCTACTGCAAAAGTTATTGCATATTGAATAATTTTGTCAAGGAAAATTCAGCAAAATTAAAGCCAAATATTTTAGGGAAATTGAAGTGCACTTTTGGTACTATTGGAACTTGGCCCTTGAAGGGTGGAATTTTTTGAAAGTAATTTCATCATTTTTAGACCTAAGGTGTGAGAAATGTTGAATTTTGAATATTTTTGAACATTGAAAACTAATTAATTTTCTCTTTTCACAATTGAATTCTATCATCAAGGTCTCATTCACAATTGAGTCAAAAACACAAATCACATTAATCTCGAAGGAAGTAGCAAATAAATGTGTAATAGGGTTTGGTAGGTTTGTGAGATTGTTTTGATGTCCAATGGAAATGATGGAAAGAAAACATTATTTTCAATGTTTAGCAAAATAGGGTTGTGTGTACATTTGAAAAAAAAAATTAGATCAATGGAATTTAGTGGTTTGAATTTATTTTTATTATCTTGAAAGAATTAAAAGTTCAATGTGTAATAGGTAGTTATTTACATATTTAAGGTTTTTGCACATTACCTTATGCCCTTTGTTTACCCAATAATCACCCAAAAAATTAGGAAAGTTTTGATTTTTGAAAAAATGTCACCATTTTTTCAGTATCATCAAAAGCTTGTGTCACTTTCTTATTGTTTGGAGAAAATTTTGCATGAGCAAATTCTCTTTTTTTTCCTACCTTCTTTTCAACATGTTGACATTGTGTGATATCGGTTGATGGCATTTGTACCTTGGCTAATGTTATCATTGTCAATCTCATCTTAATAGATTTGGTTTTGTAAGCTATTTCATCTTGTAGAGTGGCCACAACGATGGCGAAGGAAGGTTTAGATGATCAACATTCGATAGATATGTTTTTTTTAAGTTTTTGGTTATCTGCACCAATAAATAGATGATGTTTTCCATTAATGTGCTAACATGATATGATTAGCAAAAGGTTCCAGTGGCTTTCATTTAGTTATTTTGTGTCCTTTTTTGTAGGCAATAGATATTGAAAGCTTTGCAAAGAGTTCATGTCACATTTAATTTGACATGCATTGTCATTGCAGAAAATGGTTTTTTAAGGCTTATTATCCCCTTTCTTTTTTTGATATGCTTCTTGTGATTGGTGGGGGGTTTTGAAACATGATTTGTTCCGATGCTCCTTTATGACCCACTTTGGGTTTTGCTTTTTTGGCTTAGACTTGGGCTCTTCTCTCTTTGTTCTTTATCTTCCCCCTTGGTGGGTACTTGTTTAATGAAATTTGCTAGAGTTTCAAAACAATAATTTATTTGTTTTGTATGTTTTGATGATATCTCCCTAACCATGATGTTTTCATTGTGTTCATTGCACCATGACCTTTGATAACTAAGGGTGCAAAGAAATGATTTTGTAATATTTAAAACTAGTGTTGTTCAATATTTGATCTTGAGGAGAACCTTTAGCTTTAGTACTTTGTTTTTTATTTGATCATAAAAAACCTTTGATGCAATTCTCAAAATGGTTTTTTGAACTTATAAAACTTTCAGTTTTGAAAACTTTTCAAATTTTAGCTTGATTCAATTTAAGATGAAGACAATGTACAGTTTCATTTACATTTCACTGATTAAAAAATAAAATGATTTGTAATGTTAATTTTGTCCAACTAATCCCCAATGCCCAAAATAAAAGATTGTGAATGAATCATTATGTACAACCAATTAAAACTAATAACTTGTGTAAAAACCAAGGCTTGACTATTGCTTTTCTAATTAAAAAATAATTAAATAACTATAAAATGTGGACCTATTTTTAAATGGATAACCTCTTGGTGTAAGTTTGAGTTTTAGCAAAAGATTAGTTATTTTATAATTCAAATCCAAATCCAATTTTAACAAAATTTTCAACCTTTGACCTAGATACCTTAGAATCAAATCGAAAACTTAGACTTGAGCTTGTTTAATACCCTAAACTTATCACCATTGGTTTAAATATGCAATACAAAGCAATATTGAAAATTGTGCGTTGTCATCACTAAAAAAATTCAATGGAATAAAAAATAATATTTAAAGGAAAATCGAAGTGCACTTTTGATACTATTGGAAAGCCCTTGATGAGTTTGGGTGCATCAAGTCGGTTTCATAATTTCTAGACCCCCATGGTGCAAAAGTTATTGAATGTTGTTCAATGGTTTTTGTCATTAGAAAATTTTGAGCCAAAAAAATGATGTTTTAGGTGTAAAGAAAATCATAGGTAATTTGTGAAATTCCATTACAATATGTTTTCAATCACACGGCACACTGCATACTTTCTATTGGAAAGGGGCCAGAGTGAAACCAGCACCCACCAGCCCAACATGAAGGATGAACAGTAAGCAGTCAGCAAACAATTATTTGGTGGGTTCCAGTTCCCTAGCTAACCATGGTTAGTTCAGTTGGTTCTTTTTTTTTTTTTAATTTTAATTTTAATAAATAAATTTCTTAAGCTACTACCTACCTACAAACAACCCACTCAACAATTTTTTTTAAAAAAAATGCAGACCTGTTAAATTGTTTTGGTTGTTGTGTGATACCCGCCGGTTATCACAGGAAACAGAAGAAGAAATAGACACAGATGTTGACTCTTGCTAAAAGCCCTTGGCTACGGGCTTTCCTGGAATCGGCTCCATGTGAGGCGGAGCCAAGGGCGGGCCCCTATCCCGGGGAAGCCCAGTGGTGGAGGGCTTTACACCACCCTACACGAAACAGAAAAGTGCACATCAGGCAGACAGGAAGATTGGAGGCGACCGGATTGATTGATCTCCTGCCAATTGCGGTCGTGTCCAAAGCGCAGCGTTTTGTTAAGTAGATAGGGAAGAGATCGATCATTCCGTTCTGAAAATTCGTGCCCACCCAATTCGACTTCCCAATAGAGAGCGCATCTCGAGGACCCAGCGCCGCACGCCAAACCGTCTTCTTCTTACTAATATTTCTTTCTTTCCTTCTTCCTTCCCTTGTTGAGTCCTTCGTCTGCTTCATGCGAGTTCTAAGCAATTCTCTGGAACCCCCTTGTGAAGTCTTTTCGTCTGCTTCTTCTTCCGAGTTCTTCGCAGTTCTGCGGAATTCCCTTGTTCAGTCCCTTCGTCGGCTTCTTCCGAGTTCTTCGCAGTTCTCCGGAACTCCCTTGTTCAGTCCCTTCGTCTGCTTCTTCCGAGTTCTTCGCAGTTCTCCGGAACTCGGAAAAGGCAAACAGTCGAGGTCCCAAACGGGTCCATTTGCCAATTTTCCGGTCCAAAGAAACGACCGCAACCCTAGCTTTCTTTTGCTATGGATTACTACAAGCCGTTGGATTCACCTAGGAGCCCTTGGATTCGCTCCATTACTACTGCTACCGACTGTACGGCTTCAGATCTCCGCAGTCGATAGGCAGAGACGGGACGGAACTTGGATCGACGGGACGTGGCTCGAGGTCCTGAATGACGGCGGTATCCAAAATAGTCAGACACGGGTCGTGGTTCGAGGTCCTGAATGACGGGCCCGTGGTTTGACACGTCGGTCGCCAGGCGTTCGCGCGGCGGCCCGGGTGGCAAGAGACGAAAGCGAGACGCTCACGCGATAAGAGAAAGCTCGAGTGCGCGGGAGGCGAGCGAGCGAGAGAGCCAGCCAGCGTCGAAGCGAGCCAGCGATGGCGAGCCGGGCGTCCTTCTGGTCTGCGGAGGCGGCAGGAGTAGGAGGAAGCGCAGGAGCAGGCCTAGGGGCAGCGGTAGGACAAAGTGGGAGCGCGACGAGAAGAGGGGGAAGATTAAGACCTACAAGCCAGCAGCAGCAGCGGACAGCGGAGTCATGGAGCGGAGCGGCGGCGCAGAGAGTGGCAGTCGGGACGGGAACAGGCCCCCGACCTGCTTCCGGTTGGGTTTGGAATGGGACGACTCAGAGTAGTGGCAGCAGCAGCAGTACCAGTAGCGGCGTCAACGTGCAGGTGCAAGGAGGGTTGAATTCCGAGTTCTGTGGCCGCAGATCTACAAGGTTAGTCTCCAAGTTCCACCATGGAAGACAAAAGCTGTATCTCGGAAAGCATAGTCCGGAAGCGGATATGGCCGCACAGGAGATTCTGCAGGCGCCATCATCTGTAAGAAGCACGGCGGCGTTGCTGGAGAAATGGTCACACCAGCTTGTTGGACTGGAGGATTTCCCTTACCTTCTGCGGGAGCTGGGAAACCGAGGGGAATGGGAGCGGGCGTTACAGAGCTACGAATGGATGGTGCGACAGGAGCAGATACGGAGCGAGTGGAGCAAGCTGGCCAGCATCATGATTAGCACTCTAGGGCGACTGGGGAAAGTGGAGATTGCGCAGGAGGTTTTTCTCAGGTCGCAGAAGGCAGGGTTTGGGAACAACGTGTATGCCTATTCCGCCTTGGTTAGTGCTTATGGCCGCAGTGGCAGGTGTAGTGAGGCTCTGAAGGTTTTTCAAGCCATGAAAAAGGCTGGCTGCAAACCTAACCTCATAACCTACAATACCATTATTGATGCATGTGGTAAGGGAGGTGTTGACTTGAAGAAGGCGCTAGACATCTTTGAAGAGATGCAAAGGGAGGGTGTAGAACCAGACAGAATCACTTTCAACTCACTCATTGCCGTGTGCAGTCGAGGCAGTCTCTGGGAGGAGTCTCAAAGAGTTTTCTCGGAAATGCAGCGGCGTGGAATTGAACAGGACATTTTTACTTACAATACGCTCATTGATGCTGTTTGCAAGGGGGGACAGATGGAACTTGCTGCCACCATCATGATGTCAATGCGTCACAAATCGATCAGTCCCAATGTGGTCACCTACAGTACCATGATCGATGGCTATGGGAAGCTGGGCTGTTTTGAGGAAGCCATTAGCTTGTATCATGAGATGAAAAATGCAGGCATACGGCCTGATCGAGTTTCATACAACACACTTGTAGACATATATGCCAAGCTAGGCAGGTTTGAGGAGGCACTCACTACTTGCAAGGACATGGAAAGGGCAGGCTTGAAGGCAGATGTGGTCACCTACAATGCACTAATAGATGCATATGGGAAACAGGGGAAGCATGAGGATGCGGCAGGTCTGTTTGTGAAGATGAAGGCCGAGGGGCTAATTCCTAATGTTCTCACTTACTCGGCCATAATTGATGCATATTCCAAGGGTGGCATGCATCTTGAGGCAAAACAGGTCTTCCAGGAGTTCAAAAGCGCTGGGCTGAAGCCTGATGTGGTTCTCTATAGTGCACTGATTGACTCCTATTGCAAGTGTGGCTTTGTGGACGATGCAGTGGAGCTGCTGCAGGAGATGATGCAGGCGGGTATACAGCCAAATATTGTAACTTATAACTCACTCATTGATGCATATGGGCGAAACAACCAGGTATTTACTGTCAAGTGATGCAGACCTCCTCATTTGGAGTTTTTCATTCTGACATGTTGTCCAGACCGATTTAAGACTCTTAGAAATTCCTGTTGTTCATGCAGGGGGATAGTACAGAATTGTTGAGGGGGAATGCCATCAATCCCACCATCTTCAAGCATCCAAAGGATGGTCCTCTAGTGTCAGAGCCCACAAACAAAATTCAGCACCTTCAGGACAGTAGTGGAGAGCATGCTAATATACTTGCGGCTGTCAGTGTCTTCCATGAAATGCAGCAGTTGGGTCTGAAACCAAATGTTGTGACATTTTCAGCAATACTTAATGCATGCAGGTGAGCACTTGTCTTCGGTCCTTATCCTCTGACTTGTCTGCATTGGCTGTGTGCATCACTTGGTGCTATTGCAATGGTTTGTACTACAAAAGCCTCATTCTGAGCATGATAACGGCTTTATATTTAATGGGTCACGTTTGAAAGAGAATTAGTCACTTTAAGCAGTCTCCTCACAGGTATTCTTGACTCACTATTTGAGCAAGTCCGTGGTGCTTATTGTCTGAATGCAGTTATGTAATTGCAGCTCCTTGACTTTACTGTAAGGTGGATCATTTGCCTTTGTACAGTTCTTTCAAGATTATGAATTGCAGTGAGAGGTAAAGTTACCTATCAGATTGCTCACTTTTGGTCTGCAGCCGGTGTGCCTCGTTGCAGGAGGCATCAGTTTTATTGGAGGAAATGTGTCTGTTTGATACTCGGGTGTATGGTGTGGCCCACGGTTTGCTGATGGGATCCCGCCAGCAGGTGTGGGGAGAGGCTGAAGCGCTATTTGATCAGATAGCCCGTATGGACTATGCGACTGGGGCTGCCTTCTACAATGCACTCACTGATGTGCTTTGGCACTTTGGCCAGGTGTGGACCGTACCTTAAGTTTAGTTTGGGGTCACGAATGACTAACTTTTGCCTTTAACATGTCCATCCTGTCATCATGTGTAGTCTTCCAGTCAGGGGTACATAATTGTTGGTATGGTTTGTGTGCTGTAGAGAGAAGGAGCCCAAAAGGTTGTGGTGGCTGCCAAGCGCCGGCAAGTATGGGAGAATGCCTTTTGGCGTTCAGAGCAGCAGTTTTGTCTGGACCTACATCTTATGTCTGTTGGTGCAGCACAAGCCATGCTTCATGTTTGGCTTCTTGATCTCAGGGCCTTGTTGTGGGAAGGCCATGACCTGCCCCGTGTTCTCAGGTAAATCATTCACTGATCTCCTTGTGAGGGTTCATGGCACGTAACTATGCAGAACTGGCAAATATGGGTCACAGGTGCATGTCTATTGATTCCGCAACAGACTTATGATGGGTTGTTGGTTGTGGAAACAGTATCTTGACAGGTTGGGGCAAGCACAGCAAGGTAGCAGGAGACAGCACTCTCAAGCGTGCGGTGGAGTCACGTCTCCTGCAGATGAGGGCTCCATTCCATGTGGGAAGGTATAATGAAGGGAGGCTTGTTTGTGCTGGCCATGTAGTGCGTGATTGGCTTCAAGCTCCCAGAACCTTAGACCTCCTTATTCTTCGTGACATAGTCTTTCCCTCAGTATTTCCTTCTCAAAGAACAGGGCAACCTGAGACCCAAGTCTTATCTCTCCAAGAGCTCCATATGGGAGATAGTGCTGGTTAGCCAGCTAGTGCACTTTTAGTTTAATTTTCAGGTGCAATTCATGGTACTCAGTACCTTCTTGCAATCTATGGCTGCAAATGAAAGCCACAGGCCATGCCAAGATGCAGGGAAAGGTCCTTGGCTTTGGCATTTGCTCTTTATTGGCTTCCCACAAGGCCTTCCCACAAGGTCCAAGGCCTTCCCACAAGTTGCAGAAAAGTTGTGGGGAGTGTCTCAGGACAGTGGATTGAATGGACAACAGATCTTCACTCAGGCGTGTTGGTGGTGCAAAAGATTACATACTAAATATCGCGCAATGGTGTAGTAACATAATGAGGAGCTTGGTAGAATGGCTTCAAGATGGTGCCAAATTTTCTGAGAATTTTGTATGTCCAATGCTTTCAAGCAGCTTCTACTTTTTTCTGGAAATAGTAGCTGAGCAATGGACAAAAAGCACTGAAAGAATTTCTTCTTATCATGTCTAGATGGCTACTGAAGCAGCATTTTCCTGCACAATTGCCAACTTCTTGCATTAGTGTGCTTTTGTGGCACAGCGCAAGTCTCTTTTGGCTTTGGAATCTCATGTTTGCAAGGAGATGTTTGGGAGTTAGGCTTTCTGTTCCTCTATGTAGGCCTCTCAGTGCCTTCTTGTGCTTAGGTCCTTGCTTGCTTATTTGTACAGGGACATTTTAAGATGAAATGAAGCTTACCCTCATAAGCTTGTTTCACTTCAAAGAGGCTATTGACTTTGTATGTTGGCTATAATCTCATGAGTGCTAGCCGACATTAGGACCAAGTGTTTCTGTTGCCTCTGGAAATGCGACTGAAACTCAGGATGCTGGTGTTTGTAAAATTGTTTTCCCAAAAGGTTAGGCAGGTTGCTATATGCTTAACTATGCCCATTGTTGGGAGATGATGAAAGTCAGTGGGAGGCCATACCAACTTGGCATTGCTATTCAAGATGAAAGTGATGGTCTCATACTTCCTGACACTTCTAAGGTTGTGAGTTATGACCAGTGCTGCCTGGTTCTTGGTTTTGATGAGAACCTCTTGTAACAATGTGAGATTCTTAAGAGATTTGATGGAACCTTCAGTTTGGGTTCTGACTAGGTATTTTGAATTTAATGGAGCCTCCAACCTCAAGTTTGGGTCTAAGATCAGTACGACATGCTTGATTAGAGAATTAAAAACGGCATTGTCAAATATGCAGCTAGGTTCTGGTCCAGGTGTTCTTTCCAAGGTGTAGAACTAGTTTCAACAGGAGGCACATTCCAAGTCAAGTTCATGTTTTTTCAATGGTTCTGGTTCAGGGGTTGGTTCCTAGGTCCAGAACCAGCGTTGACAGAAGGCTGATTCCACGTCCAGTTTATGTATTTTCAATGGTTCTAGTTCAGGGGTTGATTCCCCAAGGTCTGGAACCAGTTTCTACAGGAGGCTGATTCCAAGTCCAATTCAAGTTTTTTCAATGTGCAGACCTTGTGATCCAGGCACATGAGAACCTGCCCCAAAGCTGAAACCAACCTACTGGTTATCACCAGTTCTGATCAGTCTCATTCTTTTTGTGTTAGTTTTGGCTTTGCTGTAACTGACACAACAGTCACATACAAAGTGTGATTGTGGAGTTTTCTCCACAGTCTCATAAGTTATTAAGGTAGGTCTGCATATCGACGTCATGTTGTAGATCAATCCTTAAGAAAATTCTTGATTCTGCATGTCCTGTCAACATGGGGATAATGCTTCTGATTGATTGTTGGTTGCTACTGTACTTGCCTGCCACCTTTAGAACAGACCAGCGCCAGAAAGAGGCTGCACTAAAATCCAGATCCCCATTGTCCACCAATCATTTAGTATGTAAATATTGTGCCATTTCTGGAAATAAAATCAGTCACTAGTATGGTTGCTGCCTTCAACTGTAGATCATATTGTTGAGTAACAATTGCCCCTTTGGCAATCACCGATCAATGCACTAAAAGAATAGAATTTAGCCTTTTATTCCTAGTCCATCAAACTTTTTCTGGAATACTGCAATATTGTCAGTAGCAAGTTAGCTCATGGATGGCATGAATCCACCTTCAAGAAGATGCAGGGATTTTTCTGCAGTGTAAGAAATCCTTTCTCATACTGACTCATCCTAATTAAGTCAGGATCTCCAAAAATTCCAGTGGTAATTATGATCTCCCATAATTGAACTGGTGATCATATCTCAAAATTTAGACTATCCATACCTATTGTGGTGTCACATATGTAATCTCTGCATGTTCCTTAAGCCAGTCCAGCACTTTTTGACCTTCCAATAGCTCCTGTGCCTGCAGGCAACAACATAACATACCAATGACAAAGTGGCAATAAATTTCGCAAGTCACAATGATATGATGGCTGACCACATTGGTGACAGATAACAGAGCCATTGGTTCAATAGGACAGCAACTTCTACTGAGAACATACCTTTGCTTAAGTGGTTGAAACTTAAATGTGAAACTCTTTGAACCTGCTTCTTTCACTAACATATCAATGAGATTGCAGAGAAAACTCCACAATACTACTTTGAACATAAGTATTATGTCAGTTGCAGCCAAACCAAACAAAGAATGAGTTCAGTCATAACCTTCACTTGGAAAGTATCAGACCATTGTGAATGGCAGTGACTAGCTGCCATTACTACCAACTGACTTAACCAGCTCCTGGTGGTAGCTGTAGATAATTTTAGTGTGATCTGCTCAAACTTTCAGGCAAACATTGTACTAAAACTTGGATCCTGAGCTTTCTGTCACATTTCCAGAAGCAACAGGTAAAGACTCAGTCATGGTGTTAGCTAGCACTTGAGAGGCATTGCTTGAATACCTACAATCAAAGGTCATATAGATGATAGCTCATCACCAGGCCTGCATGGAGTAAAGATTTGTTCATCTCTTTGGTTGAATAGCCACAGTGAAATAGCAAATAAAAGATCATGGGACACAGTACCTGTTCTTTCACCCGTTCTTCATCATACTCTTGGTTGTAACGCTTAAATTCAGCGATTGCATTCTCAACCTCTGTTTCAAGTTCCTCCTTCAATACCTTTACAAATAACAAAGTCAAGGTCATCCCTCTTTCTCTTTGATGAACATCTGAAATAGCTGAGTTTGGAAAAGATGGCTTTTGAATGGGATGAAAGGGCAACCTTAAGGTCTTCAAGCTTGAAAATTTCTGCCACAGCCAGTGTCTGTTTCACAGAGTCAGATATCCTGTGCTTTTGAGAAACAAGGAAGTTCTGGACCATCTCCTGACTTGACAAGGAAACCACCTGCTCCTTACTTAGCTTCATACTTGCCTGCACAGTGGCAAGTGTTACAAGTTTTACCAGGCAAGTCGGGCTACTAAACAAGCTGGCACTAAAAGCAGTATGTATTGCGTCCTGCAGCATGTCCTAATAAGTTTCAGAAGCACTGGCAATGCAACCAAATATATAAAGGATGTCAGGGACGTACTTGAAGCTCAATAAGCTTTGCTGCATACATTTGGCGCCCTTGCTCTTCTAACAATGAGTGTGGAATCTCCACATCCATAATCTGCTTCAGTAAACCAAACAGAAAGATGATCACATCAGCCTATCATATCTGCAAAAACTTTGATGAATTCTCCCTCCCTCATCAAAGTATGTTATTGGTTGAGGTTTCAAATCATGAGTGGTTGCCTACTATAGCCCACACAGCTGTAATAGGGGTCACTGGGTCAACTGCCCAGTGAAAGAACCATGTGAGTACCCAGGAGTCAAACCCTGGGTGAGTGTTGAGCAATCACAGTGCACCCACCCATTATGATGGTTAGAAAGTGACCACCTCCGATCCAAAAGGAGCAAGTAGCCTGATGCAGTGCCCTGTAGGGTCAAGAGTCGCTCACTCACTCACTCACTCCTAGTTGGCAAAATATTTTATTTGTTTATTTGGTTACCGGTGTCAAGGCAAGATCACAAGGTTAGTGAACCGGATTGATCATCTTGTTGACACTTCTTGTATTGTGAAACAAGCATTAGAAGAGAATCAGTAACAAACCTTGGAGAGCTCTTGGGTGATGGCAAACTGGGTAGCTTGCCTCTTAACCTGTTCTATTTGCTCAGCATGCTTTTTCAGGAGAGTATCTTTCACCTGTCCCCACAAATAGAATGTTGCCAATATGAGTACTTCTACAACCAGCTTGTATGGCAAGCATTGAAGCCATGTGGTAGAACTTGGACCATCCAACACCAAGAAGGCTCAATTCTCCATAAAACCTAACAAGGTGACATGAACCACAAAGGAATTGCCTTCAATTGACAGAAATTTTTTCCCAGTCAGCAACTAACCTCAGATATGGTGGAGCAGTTTGGGCAAAGCTGGGAGGCTATAGAATCATCTATTTCAGGTAACACTCTCACAAACACTTCTTGAACCTCTGCCTGCAAGGTCAGAGAAAAATGAAATAAATTGATATTTTGAGATGCCTTCATAAACTCAAATGTGCCCACATTTCTTGCCATGGGCAATTCTTCAACATTTAGCTAGCACTTCCTCACTTTGCTTTGTCATTAGCTAAATGCACATGGTGTTGCCACTTATGGTCACCAGAAGAGAGATAGCTTACAGTGAATCGAGCTAACAATCCACGAAGGGCTTCTTGTTGCCATGTCTGAGGAAACGTTAGGTCAAATGAATGTGTTTGGCCCCGCTTCAGTCCAATCAATGCCTCCACAAACCCTGGCAAGTAGCTGGCTCCCTCTTCTGTGTCAAGCTGAAAACCTACAGGCCAAGCCCATTGAAAATCAGCACTCATCTTCTACATGAGGCCCCACCTCAGCATCTTCCTCACTAACATCATCAAGATGTGCTGAAGTACGTGGAAGGTTATCACCCAGATAATCCTCACCTTTCTGGTTGCAGGAGAGGATCTCATCACCAGGAGTGCCATCCTCATTCAGCCTTGTGGCGGAGATGTCCACAATTGTCACATCCCCCATCTGATCATGCATACATATTCATTAGGAACTCAGAAAGGAGAGAAAGGAATAAGTGAAAAAGGTTAAGAAAGAAAAGAAAATGAAAATGAATCCTAATGCAAATGAATGGTCCAGAAACATGCTATTACCTCAATACCCCGGCCTACAACCACCTGAAGAGACCCAAGGTCTTTCAGTCGGGACAGAAGCTCTGCATCAGCTGCTTTCTGTGCTGCTAAGTCATCAGGAGCTTCAACAGTTACTCTGAGATTCTTGTAGCTGCTTGTTGAAGACCATTTCACTTCAGGTGCCACATCAACTGCCACATCATAACTATCCCAGCAAAAACTTCAGGAGCTCCTTATCTGAATAGACTTGGCTCGTGAATCACTTTCTCACCTCCATCTATAAGCATGGAAACAAAACTAGGTGGAACATCAATATATAATTGAGCATAGTAACAAAGAGCATGCCCAAGAAAGTGTACCTAAGACCCAAGGATGGAGAGAAGGAGGCCTGCAGGTCATCAAATTTTGTCAATATGTGCTCTGACTCCTTCAATGCTCTTCCAGCCACCTGCAAGAGCTTTCATTTCAGCCAGCTGCTAAAATATGGCCAAAACTTCTTTGGTCAAGTATGAAATTGGTAGTGACTGAAACAAAAGCACAGATTTCTTAGAAGTTCTGGGATGAGAATACACACAGATGACATAGCCTCAGGAAGTGTGCGCTTCAAAACAGCTTCCACAGCTGAAGCACGGATCTGCTGTGGGCCAATGTAGTTGATCAACACTGCATCTGGCACAGTCTTTCCTGGTCGGAACCCTGGAATCTTTCATATCCAACAATAATGAAATCATTTCAGGAGTGTCAAAGCCCTTCAAAACTTAAAGCCACAAGATGACAATAATAAACCCTGATTAGAAGGCCCAATCAACTTGTTAAGTTCAAGGATTACTCCCTACCTTGGCTTGCTTGCTGAACTCTTTCAGGACTTGGTCATAGCTATCTTGACATACACTTGGAGGTACCTTGATGTTCAATCGCACCTGTTCAAGTCCAAGAAACTAGCATGTGTCAAAAGAAACAGTTGCCAAAGGAAATTCCATCCTGCCTACAGCAACAGTTCTGGAGTAAGCCTCTGAACCATGACTCAAAATGTCAAAATGGACCATTTACCACAACACTTCTAATGGCAACACTCCAACAATGCAGATAATTGTATCATCACAGAGAACTAGTCCCTACAGTGAGGCATTTTTCAGAAAAGAATTAGAGCCACAAATCCAGAAACATATAGGAAAACAAGAAACATTACTCGAGAATTAGGCTCCACAGTTTCCACTACTTCAAGGCCAAGAGGAGTTTTGCCAGCCTCCTCCTTGACAGCTACTGCCATCGCCCTCACTCCATGCATAGTAGCCTGTCTTGGAGACTGAAAAGACAACAGGTCTCCAAAAGCAGCACCGCATGCAGCTGACCATAACTGTGACCTTCCCAAGCTCTGTACAAAAGTCGAGACAAATAAACATTTCCTCTCCATGGCTCTGTATCACATGTTCTACTCTTCCTCCACAATATCATAAAAATAGAATTCAATCACTTTTCTCAAAAAATTCTCTACTTTTGCTTCAATTGTGAGGTTCTGGAGATTGCTTAATTAGCAACCGATGGTGAAAAATCTTGCTCGGAGAGAGATATCCTGATTGCAGATATCAACACTGTATTACTCTTGTCTGCAAACCAAAAGTTCAAAACCTCGGAATTTTTCTTAAACCTAAAGCCCTGCTCTTGTATGTTTTTCAGAAAGAGTTCTACAGATGGAAAACAAATGTGAACAGAAAGAATTTGCGAGGAACATGTTACCAAATTTCCATCATCACAATTGCGCAAAAAAGAAAGCAAAGGCTGTTATTAAGTCTTTTCAACTTCTACCAAAATTTGACCAGCTGCGACTAAAAAAACTCAGAAATTGCTGAAAGAAAGAAGAGAAAAATGCGGAGAGTTAGGAACTCACACCTTGTTGCCAAGCCCGCAAGACACAGCCAAAGATGCTGAACCACCTGATGATGGAAGGAAAACCGAGACGCTGTGGGATATGTGCTGGCCTCTGCTGCAGGTAAATGAAGATGTTCTTATTGTCGCTGGTGCTGCTGCAGCAGAACGCGATGATGCTAGTGCCATCGTCGCCATGCTTCTTCCTCCCTCCCTCCTGCTCCAATCCCTTCCCCGCACGCGCGCTCTCTCTCTCCGATCAAGGCAAGGATGGCAGATGAGCGCAGCGAGAGTAAAGCGAAAGAGGATAACACAGAACACGCGCACAGACTCAACACAAATAGGCTTCCCTATGAACGAACGTTCGGTTAGTCGAACGCCCGGTTAATCATCCTTGGTTTCAAAATATTCGGCGTTTTTTTTGGTCTACATTTAGCCAGTTGGCTTTTTTCCTTTTTTTTTCCAAAATGGCGATCTTTAAATTTTATTTTGGTCTTTTCGTTGCCAGATTTCAAGAAGGTCTTTTGCCAAAATTGCCAGGTTTCTCTATCGCGTTCTAGAGTTCTAGCATGCAGGCAAAAGTGTGAAGGATTCGTGTGCGGTGAGGTGCTTTCAAATACAAAGAAAAAACCTGAGAGCGTTCTATGTATAGAGAGGTAGGCACTCCAATAACGATATATATCAGAGCATCTCCACCGGTGCTCAATATTTGACTGTACAATTTATTGTGAAAAAGTCAAAATATGCCGGTTTAGCTCAGGAAATTGGTTTTTCTCCATCAAATTCGTGCAGCTTGCCGCAACTGGTAAAAGGCACAACACAGTTGTGCACCTCCAAAAAAGAGTGTAATAAATTGGACCTGATTGCGGCTCACTATTTCTGATTGGTTGATCATAATGATTGGTCCATGTGGTTTGCTATTAGTAGTTCCCACGTATATGGAGTTCCAGGTACAATTTTATTGGTGGGGTTGCCAAAAAAAGACAGCTAAACTTAGACATTTAATTATATTATCCAAAGTGACATACTGAGCACCAGTGGAAATGCTCTTACATCATGCGAACAAGGGTGGGAACGAGGTAATTTCTCTTAAATAACAGAGGGAAAAACTTGCGTTCTATTTCATGAAATGCCCAGTGTTGATTTTTTCCATGATACCCCTCGAGTATCATGGGAAGAAATGCTTGAAAAAATAATGTACTCAGTAAAGCCCTTGTTTAGGGGCTTTACTACAACTGGGTTCACTCTTGGCTCCACCTCACACAAGCCCTTATCCAGCAAGCCTGTAGCCTCAAGTTTTACCCCTACACCTAAATGCTGGAGCTGCGAAGTTGGGTCGTTGGGGAGGTCTCAACTAATACTTCTTTGGTTTCTTGATTCTAAGACATACTCTCATTGTCCTCCAAATAAATAAGATTCAAAGAATGATTCAGTCTCTAATTTCCATGTTGAGACATAGAGGAAATGAGAAATGAGAATGAATAAATAAAATCATAAGGAAAGAATGAGAAATGAAGGGGAAAAACACCAAAGTAAGGGGGAGAGAGTCTTCATGGTAAAACCCACCAGGAGTGAAACTCAAATTACCCAAAATTCATTGTAATATGAATTTCACTTTGTTTTCATTCCCCATTCAAACATAATTATTATTATTTTATAATGTCATCCCCTTAATTACCAAACTTAGGATATTGATATTGTGTTTCTTTCACGTTACAAAGATCTTTATTGAATAAAAAACCTTTTATAACTCATTCTAAATTCATGATGAGAGAAGGGTGCAACTTATCTTTTGCTCTTCTAGATAGGGTTTTGAGTTTCAAATGTTTTCCATCAATGCATCCACACAACACAACTCTAACTAGGTCTTGGTAGGATTTGCGAAAATCGCAATTGTATCTTCTCCTCCTGAGTTGTTTTTAGGTTTGTTGGGTTTTTTTGGTAAAATCAATTTGGGGGATCTGTTATTGGTAGAACTTTCATTAAATACATTGTTATCTTGTAGAACACCTTCATAAATAAATAAATGAAAAACATCCCACAAGAGAACAAGAAAAGAAAAGAAAAAAGAATCGAAGTTTAAACAAAAGACCACACCAATCACATAGTGCACAATGGGGAGCCCAAAGAGGAGAAATAAAAAAACCTCAAACCTAAACCCATCAACAACGGCACAAAACAAGTCATGTAAGAAGATGGGCGAAAAACTTGGAATGGCCCCAAGCCTAAAAGATGCCTTTCCTATTACCATAATTGCCCATTACACGATAGTGATGATTTTAATTCTCTTAAGAGCCACCAAAACCTTCTACTTATAAAATGAACATAAAATCGAAAAAAGAGGACCTCCAAAGCCCTTTGTTGACCATGCCATGTTGGCACATCAATGAAGAAAATCGTTAGCCTATTGTTGTAAACATTCAAATATCTCTAGTATTAGACAAATGAAATCATCTTTAGAGTGTTGGTCTAAATATGACACAACCTTTTCCTAAGCTACAATCATCACAACCACTCCCTAAAAAAAATCAACTCATGAAATAAGATCTGCATGAATTGAGTAAAAAATGATTACATCTACCAAAATGCAAATACCAATCCATTCATTGTCAAGATGACTAGAAAAAATGGTCTCAATAGAACATGAGTTTGCTTACACAAAACATGGAACCCAACATCCCTAACAATGGAAGCGAAAGAATCCTAAACTACATCATGTGTGGCAACGCATTCTCCCCCATGAACATAACATAGTAGGTGTATCCCTACTGAATTTATAGGCTAACTGCATATGCATTGAGAAAAACCATGAATTGAAGGATGGGGGAGGCCCAATCTAATGTGTAATGTTAAAGAAAAAATGTCAAAGGTTATCTTAAAAGATGAAATGATTGGGTGGGCAAAAAGCCAATCACCTAAGCCTACACAAGATTTCAACTAAGTGCAATGGCAATTTTAAAACAATTTTGAAATGATGTTAGAAAATGAGTGTTCATGCATGTTTTCCAAGGTGTTTTTTAATACCACATGTTCCTTTTTCTAACAACTGTTCAAATGGATGATGGATGCTTGAACAGCTTGAAGTAGAAGGTCACGAACCCACCTTAATGTGAACTTGGATTGGAAGTGAATTTGAACTATTAGCCCTTATAACCCCCAATAAAAATTGGGTGACCATTCTGCAAAATCTAAATGTTATGATTAGGTTGACAAGGCCCTAACTCCCCAAGTATGTTATTGGGGTGATAACATCCACAAAAACAATACTTATCCCACCTTTAGAGATGGGAAAAAAAACTTACTAATGAACTAAGGAAGCTTCCAAACATTCCAAAAAACCTATCCTTAAGAGTTTTCAAATATACAAATGAATGTTGAATAAAAGGAAGTTGACTACTATTAAAAATTCAAAGGTAAAAGGAAAGAATAAATAAAGTAGTAAAGCCTTTAGACGAAATGATGAGTGAAAATCCCAAATGTTGCACATCCCCCAACCTAAAAAAGGTGTCTATGTGTTAACATCATCATTCAAAACATCATAAATAAAAAGGATGTGAAGGAAAGGAATCCCAAAAAAACACCCAAAACCCTAATGCCCCCAACTTAATGGAGGTGAAAACCCTAAAGGCAACCCCGAAAGAAACCAATCAACACATCTATGAAGCTAAACCATAAGGTTTACCAAATTTAACCAAGAAGAAAAATGATGAGAAGCATGAAATACAATTGAAACAGGCCCAATGATGTGGGTGTCATCTATAATTGAAGGCAAGAAATTTAAAAAAAAAGGCTAGCCAAATTACAAATGGTGTGGAAATGAGCTAATTCAAAAAGAAGACTACCCAAAGGATCCCCTTAATAGGTGTCAATGGAAGATTGAATAACAAATAGATTGCCTTAAGGATAGTGGTGATTAACACTATGAAAAAAAAAGGTGTTTTGCTACTAGCCTTGTAATTCAATATGTATATGTTATGAGTGTTAACGAACAAGTTACATGAATTGTAGAATTGCAACTCACCATACATATAGTGCAATTCATTGCAACTCTATACAATTCCATTATATTTACACCTATGATGTCATGTTAATGTCATTAACTATCATCCATCTATTAAAATTTGACACATGGCACTATGAAGATTTTTGGACATTTTTTTTTCGAAATATTAATCTCCATTGTCCATCCTGATTATTAATGGTGGTCCGAAATTGTGACATGTGGCACAATTTTTGAAATTGCCATGTGGCATATTAATTATATTTTGAATATATATGTATAGTAGTTAAGTAGGTCATACATAACCATAAGTAGGTAGGTTGGTAGGTCTTAAGACCTACATACTCACATATTTACCTACTTACCTACCTAAATAGGTAAAAAAATAGGAAAGCACAAAATTATGTGAATTAAAAAATAGTCATAATTTATTTTCTTTTAATTTATGTTTTGCCTTTCGGTTAAGTTTTTTTGAGTTCATCCCAAAATGGTAATTTATTTTAATTTGAAAATATACGAAACAACCCTTATTCATATAGTTTATAACATGGGATTCAAAAACAAAACATATGGGTTAAATCTTTTTGTTGTTCTTTAGTTGCAAATTGAATCACAACTATAACATTTATGTGTTAAGGGTAGGCTAGATCCAAGGGGAAGGCTCCATTATTTCTAGTGTCGAAACAAAATTTGAACTGTCCTATTAGCATTCTAATGCATTAAAAATCATCAAAAATGGAATAAAATTGAAGAAATTATAGCCCCCTAAAGTAAAGGGGGTCAATAACTCCAAAAACAAACCATCGAACATTTCAAAAACCAGTTCCCGAACACCCAAAAAATTCATTCAAAGTGAAGCACATATGATGAAAATATAAATAATTGATGAATATGTATCCTTATTAAGTTATAAGAAATTATATTATAATCATAAGATAGTTGAACAATAATACTATAATAGTGACACATTAGTGGCTATACTAATTGTATCAATGGAAATCATAATTGAAAATTAGTTACAAATATATCCCATAATGGGTGGTGGAAATGTGGACATGTGGTATGATCACATGTATGTACATTGTACAATAGTTGTAACATAGTTGTTGTTTTAGTGGCACATTTATAATAGTTCTAAAGTAGTTACCACATGCAATTACAATGCAATTCCTTAAAAAGTCAAACATGGTTGACTACATATGTATGTACATAATGTAAAAATGACAATATAAAGGACCCATTTTCAACTCATTTGAAACTATAATATAATTAATTGATTTTTTGACATGGCAATTTATTTATTAATACATCATATTTCTAAGGGGATAATTACACACTAGTTGTAATATCCAAGGGATAATTGCACAATAATTGTATGTGAATTATTTTTTGAGTTTTAGTTGTAGAATAATGTGGTTTGGACAAATGCAATTTCTCATAATGTAAAAAAAAAGGGAGTTGTGGGGATAAAAGGAACGAATGAAAGGTATGTGTTGAGAGAATTACCTACTAATAGCATGCAACTCCTAGAATATAACCTTATGAAAAACAACATTGAAGGTAGTAACAATGTCTACTTGTAACACCACCCAATAAAAGGTGAACATCTAAAGTTATTTGGATATTATGCACCACCACTTCACAACCTCCTTTAACTATGACCCCAAACTAATGGGGGGACAAATGAACTGAAAATGGGTCGTGAAACTAGAAGCAAAGGGTCATATTCACCAACAATATATAACCTTGTTTATTATTATTGGCCATATGCCACCAGAAGGTTTAGCCAAAGCTAATAACCTCATAGCACCATTTAAGCCTTGTTTTTACTCCCAAGGATATGCCCTATTATAACATAAAAAATAAACCAATAATAAATGGGAAAATATGCTAGTTAGAAGTCCTTTTAAGCAAATAAATTTTGAAAGGATTTAAATACCATGCTTAAAAGCCCAATATTTGAAAGGTGAACCAATGGATGAATGTCATCCTAAACATGTCTAAAAAAAAATCCAAATCTACTTATGGTTATAATTCCATCAAAAAGCTTGAACATGGCAAGGATGAATATGAAAGATGAAAAGCCTGCAAAGAAGTGATGGTCTTTACAGAGGTTAAAGTTAGGTCCAGGGGGATGAGGGCTCTCATAGCATGAACATACTCCCTTATTCACCCTAGGGCTAGACTCCGACAAAAACGATAGGGCCCCAAGTGAGAAGAAAGGGATGGGGCCTCTAAAGGAAGGGCACCATGTGAATAGGGGAGAACCAAAGGTAAAACAATTGCTAAGGCCTGTGTGTGCAACAAATGTTCCACCTAAAATTCCTTTTAATTGCCATAAAAAAATCTTTATAACTACATCTTAATCTCCTTATGCCCAACCTTGCCCCCTCAAGGAGGCAAGAATAAACATCATTAGGGGAAGAATAAAAAAAAGATGCCATGGAGCAACATTGTTTGAATATTACGTTATGTGGTCTAAAGGAAATTTGAATGCCGATTGCACCTCTCATTTCAAAGCCACTAGGATGTGCAAATACAATCAAATTTTGGGGAACCCCAACAAAAAAGTTCGAAGGGGATTTAAACTCAATATCCACGCCCAAGCTAGTGTTGGAAAGGGGCAAGGGGCTTGGAAGGATAGGGCACTAATGCCACCACTAGAAAAACTAACCTAAAAAGCCTAACACCATGCCTAATGGTGCACCAAACCAAGATGCATAAATAATTCGCCATAACCAAAACATGGGATATTACACTAAGGAGGGTTCAACTCATATTCTCAACATGCAATGAAGCAAGGTCAACCCCTAAGTTGGAGACACCTAATTAAATAGAAGAGATCAAAGTATAAGTCTTAATGACATAAAGGGAAAAAAGAGGGGTCAAAACTACATAATGAGGCTTTTATGGAAGGGTAATAGGTTGAGGGGCCTTTGTTAAGGGCATAGGTGGCAAAAAAAAACTAATGGACATGTTTCATATAAGGGGAGGAGTTTCCATAAAATAAATCGACATTTACACACCACAAGTTGAAAGAAGAGGAAGGCCCAATAATGCTTACCACAAAAGGGCAATCCATCAAATGAAAAACTAAAATGAACCCTTGTCCTATCCCTAAACAACCTCCAAAGTGTAGGTTTTCAGCACCACAAAGATTTATGAACCACCAAATGATGGTGCTCTATAACATTATGTCAACACTTCTAAATGTTTTGTTAATGTTCCTAAATGCTCCATTGACTTTCATTCATGATCCATTTATGCTCTTCCATGTTCCCCCAATATTTTTTGAAAACTTGCAAACATTTGATGACAGTCCATTAACGCACTCAAAAATCCTACTTGGTTTTAGGGTCCTTCTACATGAGGCTTCATAACCAAAAAACCCCAAATAAGGTTCTAAACCTTTAATACTTCTAAATAAAAAACCCCCAAATAAAGCCTTAAACCTTTAGGACCTCCAAACTTAAAACCCCCCTTATAGGATTCCTCAACTAGTAAAATTTCAAAACTCAAAACTCATAGCTCCAAACCCATGACCCTTAAATATGACCCCTTATCCTTTAGGACCTCAAAACCCTAGGGCCTAAAACAAGTCCCCAAATCTATGGCCTTTCATGATCATTTAGAACCTCAAAAATCCAATACCTCCTCATTCTCCAAGAATTTTGCAAAACATTTGATAGATTAAGGAAATCATGTCGCTTGCAATGGTGCAACTACCTTAGTCCATTGGTGTGGCATTGTCCATTTATTGTGCTAAAAGACTTAGATGCCCTGAATTTTGACCTCTTTTGTGTCGCAACCCTACTTTGAGGGAGTGTGAGGATGAAACTCACACTCCCAAAATTGGGACTTGGGAGTCCTTTGGGACTCCCAAAACTTCAAAGTTCAATTACAGGGGTCAAAACACGTTGCATTGAGGTGTTCTTTATATCATTGGGAAAGTTATCAAAGTTTAGATGTCGAAAATGGCCTCACATGGGTCATTTGGACATGTGTAGCACAAGTTATGGCAAAACGAAAGGCCGAGAGTCAAACTGGCAGTTTGACTCCCAACCACTAAAAGTCGGGAATCGACTGGACCCTGGTGCGTGCAAGTGGAGTGAGATATGTTGTTGGAAAGCTTTCAAGGAAGGATACAAGTTTACTTTAGACCTCATCCTAATCGGAGGTTTGAGCAAAGAATTATGACCTCGCAAAGTCTCGGAAGTCCAAACCGAGATAGTTTCGGGACTCCTCCTTGGGAGTCCCGGGACAAAAAGCCATTCGGATGTGGGTGCCGCGTAGAGGCACAAAGTATGCTATATGGGGGAAGGTGGTGGCTTCCCTCGAATCTGGGCCGTGGTGAATCATGTGAGTCCAGAGTTGCCCATGGCTTGTCCTAGCACCAAGGGTGCTCTAGAAAGTGTACTAACCAACTTGTTGGTTGGTTTAATGTAGGTTCAAGTAAGTAAGTAAAGCTTGTCACTGTTCCTAATCCCATCCCAGAGCTTTAGCACGCCCTTCTACCCCTTCTAGTGCTGAGAGCTAGGAGCGTGCCCCGAGTTTCTCACAATTTCACTATTGAATAACTTAGACCCAACTTGGGTCTAACTAGGAACTTGGGAATGCATCACTTTGGAGCTTTGGATCTTAGATTCACATCAAATTACTACAAGTTTTCAAAAACGCTTACAATTTTGCATGTCATTGTGTTGCTTTTAGCAATGTTCAGTGTGATGTTGCCTTATAGTGTGATTATGTTCTTTTGGTTATCCTTAAACAACTCCTCTTCATCTATGACACCTCCAATGGGTAATACTATGGTGTTGTCATAACCAATTTTGTTGCAGTAATCTCCTTCTTTTCCAATTTTTCAACATATGGCTTTAATCAAAACTAGGTAACTCATGGTTGAGTGCTACATTACAAAATGGTCACAACCATGGCCATGTTGAACACCTCATGTTGTTTAGGTTGTAAGCTGGTGACAACACCCTCCAAATTGAATCTTTAAAATCTTCAAGTTAGTCTCCACAAACACATTGCACAATGTATTTTGGATGAAAATCAATAAAAAACTTCTTGACAAGCTTTATAATATGACTATGGTTCAACACTTTTGTTCAATATGTTTAGGTTAGCAAAAGCCATAACATAATTTAGCACATTTTTTTAATTGGGCATACATATTTATGGTCTAGGTGGTTTATTATTAATAGGTTTTAACTTTTTACTTTTTTAGGTTCATGTTTATGAATGGGGTGTGGAATTAATAAATAATAACTTTTGGATGGGAAAATTATTATTGCAAGGCCAACTGCTAAATATGGGGGGAACTATTCTAAAAGGAGTTAAAATTTTATCCTCTTCCACCTTGGAAGTCTTTTCTTTGTCACTCAATGTTTAATTTTGGAAGTTCTTTTACCTTACAAGTTGATGGCACTTATAAGGTGGTGATAGGGTTAATCTATATAATAGAAATTTAATAGTGTATGTTTTTTTAAACCTTCATACTTATAGGTTATAATTTATCTTTTTCTTGTACATAATTACATTCATGCATCTTCAAAAGCTTTACCACAAGATGTGAAGGTAAACTTTCTAATAAATTATGTTGTGAATTTTTTTGAACCTTAAACATGTTCCTTAGCTTTTCATGTTAGGAGAAGACAATGATATAAGCTTTGCAATAAGATTATAACAAATCAACTCTTCAAATTAATCTTTTAATCACATCAAATTACATAAACCAATTAACAAAAAAATCTTGGTAAGTGCATTTGAAGTAATATTGGTTTAAAAGTCATAAGCCATGAACTTGAACATAGATTCACAAAGTTCACAATGGCTTAAACTTGACAAGAAACATCACTTTCCTTCTTATTGTACATATTGTGATTTTTTGTTGCACTTATATTGACATGAAAAAAATGTGGGAGTCATAATTTTGCCAAGTTATTAACTTCAAAAATTTTAAAGGTTATAATATTCTCAAAATGTAACCAAATTCAACAATCCATCTTGTGACCCTTGAAATGAACTTTCAAATGTTGCATTAACTTTATCAATTAAACATGAATTTAATTGTTTAGATTTTCATTTAAGTGATCAAAAGTTGTTTGGCAATTTCATATATCAACCTTTCAAATGGTCAAGTTTTATGCAATAGAAGTTTTTTAAAATGTCAAACCCACATTTTTATAATGTTTGACAAGAAGTTTTCAAGAAGCTAAAAATCATTTAATTTGAAGGAAATTAAATGCTTGAATAATTTTATAAACATTTGAAATTCCTTGAAAGTTTAGACCTTCAAAAAAAAAATTCAATTTAGTAGTCCAAAAATGCTTCCTTTTGATTTTTACACATTGCCCTTCATTTAAAGTGAGTTTGTAATCTCTTGCACTTGCTCCAAATTTTTACCTTTTATTCATTTAATCCCAATTTGAAAACCTTCAACTTTTTTCCATATTAGGAAAACATTATATTGTCCATCCCAAGAGTTAATTGTGCACCCAAATTATGGTTGTGATCTATTTATATGCTTGTTTTTTGCATTTTACAAATCTACTTCATCCATTTTGGTTGATTTTTATTTTGGAGGCAAAATATTTTCTTACTACTTAAATAGCTTTCTAAAATCCTATTGTTAGTTAATGTTCAATCTTTCATAGGATGTAAACTATGAATGCTACATGAAAATTTTGAATTTTTTTTTAATGTAACCCATTTTATTTTTTAAATTGGAATTTTCTTACAACATGGCAACATAACAAAATCTAGTGTAAAGGGTACAAAGGATTTTTTGGAAAAAACTATGCCAAAGTGACCACATCTTGAGAATTTTTTTTTTTAATCTCAAGATATTTAAACAATAGGTTTTTAAAGGTCACTAAAACAAAACAAGATTTTTAAATGTTTTTATTTCCATTTGAATTGTAATCAAATTTGGCTCATAATTCTTGTGGATGATTGTTAAGTCCACCTACATCACAAAATTGAAAAAAGAAAAGAAAAGCCACAAATGTAACATAATGAAACAAAGTACACAAGTGATGTGTTAAAACCATGTATGTAAATAACTATTACATTTAGAACTTTTAATTCACTCAAAATATTTTTTTTAAAAAAAAGTTGAAACCACCATCTTCAAGTTTACACACAACCTTACTTTGCTAAACATTGAAAATAATGGCCTTTTTTAATCATTTCTATTGGTCCTCTAAAATTCTTGCAAAATTATCAAACCTTATTACACATTCATCCTTTATCAAAGATGCCCTTCTAAAGAATGTTCGACATATGGACCTTTTATTTAGAATGGGTGATGTTTATGTAGCCTTTGGAATTTTAACTTATTGTTTTGTGTAATGACCATCATAATTTTTTATGATTTACACCTTCCTCCTCCACCTTCATAGAATCCTTTACCTTTTTTTTCCTTCCCTCCTTCAAGTGTTTGGGCGCTTCTTGGGTCCACAATCCTTTGACAACTTATAAAGATCTCTAACCCTTAAATAAACCTCTTTTCTAATAACTTTCAATTGCATCGCGTTCATATTGACAGCCACCATTGCCCCAACAATTTATATACCAAATTGGGCCCTTTAGCCTAAATCATAGTTGTTAGATTTATGGTTAATCAACATTCTTTCCTTTTTGAAGCCTTAACACAAGTAGACAACAACACCTCCCCTTTCCACCAACATTTCAAAGCAACATGTGATCTTTTACAACCTTCAGTTTGCGCATGTTCTCCTCCATTTGAACAAGTCATTGGGCAACAAATTGTTTGATTTCAAAATTTCATCTTGAAGCATTTCCATCATCATATCATTTTCCAACATGCTCTTCGACAAAATATTTGAAGCACAAAATCGAGAAAATAAATTTGCTTTCATTGAATTGACAATGACAACATCAATTAAGGTGCGAATGTCATCTTTACATATAGACAAGGTTTGAAAAATAGAGTTAGGTTCAAAATGTGTTTTGGAAAAAATTATATAACCAAAATAATTTTTGTTGCTTTTGTCATTCATACCTATTTCTTCCAAGCCTAATTATTTCACTTCTTTTTTATACATGGATATTAAAAATCAAATTAATATGTTTATTAACTTGGGTTTTGTGTTGTTACACCCTACTAATGATGATGAAATGACAAAAAAAAAAAAAAGTTTACATTTGAAAACTTATATATATAAGAAAGATTCAAATTGTACAAAATACTGCCCAATTGTCATCCAAGGGGAAATTTAATCAACCACCCCTATTTTTAATTCATTGAAATTTTGGAAACAATCAAGGTGAATACACATTAAATCAATTAAGCAAGTGAGGATTAAATCCTTGAATAAGGTATTTAAGGGAGAAGTTTTTATTGAAAACTAATTTAATTTCAAAGGAAAAAAAACATGTTAAACTCTTGAAATAATTTCAACATATTCAAATGAAATAACACATATTTATATTTGTATGAAATTGGAAAGACACAAAGATTCAAATTTTTTTTTGAAAGGACACAAAGATTTCAAAAAACATTGAAAAAAATTAAGGAAATTTGTTTCTCTTTCAATATCTTAGGATCCATAAGGACATATTGAAACATTACAGCTTGTAAAATGTTTATTTTTTTAAATTTCCAATTTGGAATCAACCTTTAATAAATTTCTAATTTAAAATTGTCTTTTTATATGACCTATGACTATAGCCCATCCCACCTAAACTAGCTCCGATGAAATCATGGTCACTGAAATTTGATTTTTCATGTTATGTGTATCAATATACATTAATAACTTGCCTCTTTAAACCCTATCTACCTAAGGCCCACTTTAGAGGGTTCCAGGGTCCCAAAATTCCTCCCAGCCAGTTCGGACTCATTTGAAAATATGAATACATGAGAAATGGCCGATTCGGACGGCCGAACCTGCCGTTCTGGCCATTTATGAAAAGTGGCATATGTCTGGCCGATTCTGTCACGTAGTAGGGCCCAAAAAAGGGCAGAATAGACATTACGGATCCTTTACGATCAGAATAATAATCAGAATCGACTTTTACCGTCATTTTCTGTTTTCCATAATTTCCTTGTCGAGAGAATAACTAACGACGCGATCATCGTCCTCCTTGTACGCACGACGTCCGTGCCTTGCATTAAGTAGTGTGCACAAATCTTCACAACTTTTTGTGTTCTTTTGCCCTGCTGTTGCCAATCTTCAGAATTTTTTGTTTTCTTTTGCATTGTTGTTGTGGAGATTTTCTTCGCACAAGAAAATTTTCAGTTGCGTAGTACGAAGGAGAGTGGCACTCAGAATCGTCGTCGCAGCCGCACACAGGAAAAGACAAAACAAAACAACAAAAACAGCACTCTGCTGGATTGAATCACTGAAGAGAAGAAGTTGAGAGAGCTGGCGGAGCAAGGAGCAAGCGGGGGGGCGGGGGAGGAGATGAGGAATGTGGTGACGGAGGTACGCATATACATTTGAGAGTTCCTGTCCGTTTCTGTAACTTTCAGAGCATTCATTTACCATGCATTGATCAAGAGAGGAGGAACCAAAAAGGATTTGGCATTTGCATTGTTATGCATTCTGCATGAGGAATAGAGAGAATATAGAAAGAAATGGAGCTTTGTACTGGCACTTCTCGCATTGTCATGTATTGTACATGAAGAATAGAGAAAATAGAGAGAAATAGAGCTTTGCTCTGGCACTTGGCAGTCGCAGTGTCACGCATTGTGCATGAGGAATAGAGAAAATAGAGAAAAATACATCTTTGTTCTGTCACTTGGCAGTCGCATTGCCATGCATTGTGCACGAGAAATAGAGAAAAAATAGTGAGAAATAGAAACCTTGTTCTGGCACTTGGAGAGGACGACAATCTGGAAGTCTTGCTGACTGAGGAAAATATATTGCGTGCAGAGAGGCTGGCTTGCCTGCTGGCTGGCTATACACTAGGTTATGTGCTTCGTTTTTATTCAAGCGAATGAGGGCATCATAGTAAGTGCGACAAGATCTAGTGGAAAAGAGAAGAGGATCATCTATGAGGAATCTCTTCAGTGCGACATTCACGATTAGATGCTCTTCTTAGTCTTTCTGGTCTTCTGGTCCTTGTTCACAACAATGCTCAAAGACAGGGATTTAAGTATCAGTTTGTCCTTGAACATGCCTTGATCCTGCTCTGTTTCTTGGCTGCCAAGTTGAAACTGCATTATAGATCCACGGACCTGAAACGTTATCATATGAAATGCTACATTTACTCTCGTTCAAGCGACCTAGATCTCAACAGATTTGGCAACTGTGATTAGGTGTAGTGCAGGAACCAAGGCAGGACTTAGGCTTTCATTTCTCAAGATGACAAGCAAAGTGGGGGATGTGGATGGCAGGCAAGTCTGAGTACTCGAGCAAGCCAGTGGTGGACTGCTGTTCCTAGTGTCACTGCATCGATTGTGTTTTCATGCTCTGCAATATATGTCATCAGCCTTGTCTTGGGCTATGACTCATTTCACCAAGTCTGCCTCTTACCATCTTACCTGGTCCAGCACTTTCAAGGTACAGATGATGGGTTTTGTGATTGTAAACTATCTGTTCTTCTTTCAAGGCAGTCACAATGTTCTATTTTGCTCCTGAACTACTCCTGCTGTTCATTTCTGACCCCCAAAAATTTGCATCCAAGATTCAAGCTAATTTTTATGTACTGAACATTTCAGAGGAAGTTTTGCAGTTTACAGGCCATATACATCAGTGGTGTTCCATGCATCGATCCTGCATTTGGTGTTCAACATGCTTGCTCTGGTTCCCATTGGCAGTGGCCTGGAGCGCCTCCTTGGCTCAGTTCGCTACTTTCATGTCCTCTTTCTTTTGGCCACTAGCAACTCCCTCATTCATGTTGTTATAGCATACATGGCAGCTTACAATCCCATACATCGATACTCTGACCTGTTGATCGAGTGTAGCATTGGCTTCTCAGGCGTGATTTTTGCAATGATTGTTATAGAGACAAGACTGAGTACTGCTCAGACTCGCAGGTAAGTCATTCCCAATGCCATGTCATTTTGATTATTGTCACTGTTCCAGAGTTTCCAGACAATGCAAGATGAAGGAGGACTGACTATGCTACAAGATTGTATCTACTTGGCTCTTGAAGTGGAATATCTTTGGTGTGCTATGTGTCTTGTCTGATAACCAACATCACCACTCTTGCCATTGCTTCCACAAATGCAATAGAAACTTTGGACAAATTATTGTATAATTGTTTGCCTGAAGTTTTGAGCATGATGTACTAATCTACATTCACCATTGGGAGCTGATGAAGTTAGTGGGAAGTAATGGCAACTCTTCATTGATATTGATGCTGCAGGTGATGGTCAGACGCTTTGTGAGTGGCACTCACAAGGTTATGACGGTACTCATTCTTGTTGTGTTTGTTTTGGTATGGCTGGAATTGCCATAATAGTCATGTTCAAAGTGTTACTTCTCTGCAATCTCATGGACATATATTGGTGGTGTGCTGTGTGCAGCATTTTTGGATTCTTTACTGTGAATGCAAAGTGGTATTGATCTCTTTTGCCTTCCTGAGTTGAAGGTGATCTTTGTATATGGCTGAACAGAACCATTGTGCTTGGTTGAGTGTGGATGGACTCCTGTTAAAGATATTCCTGTTAAAAACACACATTTAACTGGTGTATACTTTCTGCCAGCTTTTGATTTGGCATTGCCCTCAGTGGTCAAGCTTCTGGAGATTGACCTGTGGCTCACTGGAACATGGTGGGCAGGTATCCATGGGCGCTCCTGATCCTATTTCAGCTGCTGATGCCAAGAGTGTCTTTGCTTGGGCACCTTAGTGGCATTTTATCAGGCTTTGCTTGTCAGTCCTGCTTCCTCTGTCTCTGTATGCAGTCATGACAGCTATGTGTTTTCAAACCATGTTCTTGCTCCAACCAAATCACGTGTGCCGGAGAAGGGAGCACTTAAGGGGTGATGCTAAGAACCCAAAGACAGTTGTTGTCTTTACAGGTGTAGACTAGGGCTAGATTTTGTCATGACTAAATCTGTCACTTGTCTAGCCTGCATGCAGGTCTATCATGATATTTTTCAGTTTGTCTAGTAGAACTGCACCAGTGAGTGAAATCATATTATAAGGAGGGTGATCAAGAGTTTGAGGAAGACAGTATCTTTGAGACAAAATGGCACCTATATCATGGGGGATTATATGGTTCATCACTCTCTAGGTGACAATTTCTGAAATTCTCATGACATAGAAAGATTCTCCAATTGAAATTCATCATGCTTAAAGAAGTGCTTTGTGGCAGATACATATGGCCTCTTCCATTGGTTGCTACTTCGTCCAGAGAGATACTCAGCTATTGAAGGATCACATGTGCTGGTACATTCTCTCACATTATCCTATTCAAGTTTTTATATCTGTCTGTGGAACCTGTGGAACATAGCCCTTCTCTGGTCATATTGTATACAGAAATGGTGAAACCATATTGCAAACAGTCCCTGGAGCTAATTACTGAGGAATGCATTTCTCAATCAGAGAGATCAGGGGATTTAAAGGAATTGCATGTTCTGTCCAAAGTTTCAGCTTCCTTCAACTTGCATTTCTACTCCATGCTAAAAGAATTTGATCAATTGATTGATTTGTTTCAGGCTCATTTTGTGTTCATGGGTTAGTTGTGAAACTACATTGAACATCATCCTTGAATATGTAGTTACTTACTTCACCTTAGTTATTGTGACCAGCTCTTCCAGTTGATGTACTTCAGGTTTGACAACCATGTAGTGAATTCTGACCTTTGTGTCTGCACTGTATTCTGACACTTTTGAGGATTTCTGCAAATTCAATCCAGGCACCACTTGTGAGGAGACCCGGTTTCATTGTTGGAGGCAGCGATGGCTGTGCTTCTCTGTCTCTGCCTTCCTTTTCACATCCCAGGTAATGGCTACTTTTGGTCCATAGTATGTTTGGGTCTTCAATCTTAATGGTGGCAGTTTCAAATTCATGGACTTCTCTTCAGAAGAAACTGAGACCTATTCTGAAGGGTTCATAACAGGGGGATGTACTACCACTTTATTTGATCATGGTACTGCTGTGTGGTGCCCATAATTACACTAGAGCCCTAGTTCACCCACTATCAGGCTGCCAAGAAATCCACTACACTTGTTGTAGTGGGGATATATTGCAGCCCTGAACATCCCCAGTACAGATCAGTTGGAGGAACAGTACACTAATTACAACTATTTCTGCTGGGTTAGTATAAGTGCTTGGGGATTTTGATCATGAAGATTTGGAAAGCTTGCAAGTTGTATATTGCACCAACAGCTTGCAACACATCCAAGACTTATGGATGGTCTGGTTATGATCCTGTTCCATGATGGTGTAGTACTTGAACTGATTTGTTGGAGTCTGCTCTTTGGTTGCAATGTACTGCAGGGTCGGGCCAGTGATTGGGGGTGCAATGAGCAGCTTGCAATCATGGATGCCTCAAGCAAGATCGCAACCCCAAGCAGATGAGGTTTGTGTCAACTTTCTTTCTTCAGTTTAAAACAGACTGCTGGCACCCTCTAAGCAGATTGTTGACTTATGGTTCCAACTGTCTTCCATTGTCCTATTTGCAATCATGAAGTAGATGGTGAAGCCTTAGAAAATCTGGCATTAAAAGAACATTGGGAAGCTGGTACAGTTTACATGATCTCAGAACCAGTTTTGTCCAGTCATTTGTCATGACTAATGAAGGGAATACAGTCCCTTACAGATGTATACAGTTTTCATGGATGAGACCCAAGTATTGGCTAAGTGGGATGTTGAGTGTGGTGAGGTATATCTGATCTGGGGACTGAAACTTTGCCTTGAGTGTTGTTTAGGTACCAACCTTCATGGATTGTCTCATTAGTGTTCTGTTTTTGGGTATAGTCTATGAGCTGGTTTGGTGTTCTACATGGGGATGAAGAACAGTCTGAATGCAGAATTTGGAACAATCTCCTCGTTCTGTGCACTAAGTACTCTGAATGATGGGTAGCAAATCTGCAAAACTAGTTAAGAGAGGGCCATCATGTTCAAGAATTGGTAGCTGATTACTGATCTGATACTGATTACTGATTTTGTCAACATATATCACAACAGAAATTCCCAGGACAAGGTCATGTGCTAGGGAGTTCTGCTGGCTCCCTGCCACCAACTAGAGGAGCTACGTCTAAAGGAGGAAACCTGCAAGCCAAGCCTAGTGCCACACAGAGTGAGCTGGAAACAAGACTTCTAGATGAGAGCCATCTTGGCACACCACCAGAGCAAAGCATCCCTGAGCCACCTTTGTCTGCAATCAGGCAAGACATGCCAGTTCCACCTGTGACAGCAATTGGCCTGCCTAATCAATAGTGTTCCCTCTTGGACCCACAGTTTTGCCAAGTTAACAACAAACCATAATGACTTTCTCTTTGATGCCCCCCATGGCGTGTCCTTGTAGTGGGTAAATTCTTGATAGTGCCTATTTGGCCAAAGTCCCCTTCAAATTTACTGATTTTATACCATCATGAAAAGTTACCACATCCAGCTTGTTGCTCTCACTCTAACTTGCTTTCACCAATTAGCTTTGCTTAAGATGTTCTTGGGTCCATTGCAGGACCGGGTCTTCAGTACAATAGAATACTCTCAACATCAGTGTCTTGCAAGGTAACGAGTTCAATAATGCTCCACCACTACAGCCGCATGTGGGGTAATCTTGCAGTGCAAAATAGACCTGTGAAAAGTGTTGATTCATTGTTTTCCCCTGTTACTAGGTGGGGTCCTAGTGAGGAGGTACAGGAGTCTCTTGATGCTCTATGCTGGCTATGTGGTTCGGGCATTGGGTGAAGTAAAGCTTCCATGGTCTTGGAAACTAAAAGCCGTATATATTATTCAAGACTCTAGGGCAGGTCAAATTGCAAGGCAATGGGACTATGGACATGCTCTTAACTCACGAAACAGTTCAATTCATGGCTGTGAGAGAGCCATATGTATAAGTAAGACCATTCACCCTAAAATGTGACTCATTTTTGAGTGAGTGAGGGAGATTTCGTTTACTTATTGATCTTAGAAACACACATAGAGCTAGACAGCCCCATATCTGACACTGAGGCTGACAAAGAATATAGGTCATGAAGTTGGTGGCCATTTTGAGAGAAATTAGAGAAATGAGATTTCAAGCTTTTAGCTGAATAAAAAATTAGTGACAAAATTTCATATAATGTGGCATCTACTTGTGGCAAATAAAGTCTTAATCATTGATCCTTGTTGGGGGATTATGCTTGTAATTTTTTATGCATAGGAATCTTACTAACAACATACAACTCAACACCAATGTCTCACAATTTTTTCGTCAACTCCACATTGCCAACTCTTCAAGGCAACTTTGTCATTTGGACTGCTCTAATGTGCTTTCAGTTGCCTGCTTGGTGAAATATTTATAGCCTGCCCACTGTCTGATATTTTATTCCTTCACTACCCAAAATTGTATTGGGCATTGCCCTAAAATTTAGGGCTGCCCACAGCTGAATTTTTTCCCCTATGCTGCCTGGTTCAGAAAAGGGCTCAACTTCTTCTTCTTCTTTTCTTTGATGGCTATTTTAAGCTGAAGAGGACCTTCATACTCATGTCCAAAGTTTTTCTTGGAATGCATCCAGAGAGCAATTTGAAAGGTTTTCAAACTTGAAATTTGATGTTTCCTTGGCATCCAATCTGTATGAATGATGTGAGATTTATGCCCATTTCATAATGAAAGTGCAAGGATGAATCATCATCCATTCTCATCATTCGCATCATTCAAATGGATGATGGGTGAAATTGATGGACAAAGTGAAATGTTTGTTGATGGATAAAACATGACACCAAGTCATCTATGTACATGGATGAAATTTATTTTCATGGATGAATGTAACCTCATTGATTGGATGAATTATTTCCAAATTGCAACAACATTAAATTTCATGAATGAGAAATGAGACTAGACGAAAACATTCATGGTCGATGAATGAAACAATTGTATGAAATATGAACCTTCATGATGTTTCAAGATGAATTGGATTTCATCAATGAAATATCACCCATGAATTCCAATGTATGAATGGATGAACTTTCATTATTAGCTTGAATGGATGAAATTTCATCATATTTTAGGATGATACAAATTTCATCCAAATATATCATCTACAGTTTTTATACGATCCACGAAATACAAGTCATTTGCAATTTTATTTCAACCATTGTAATTTGTCCAAATTCCATGTTCATCAATGCATGAAGTATCATTAGTGAATGTTCATTTCATGAACTTTTGTGGATGAAATTTCATCATCAATTTCAAGATGAAAAAAAAATCATCCATGAAATTTTATGTTAATTGATTGAATATTGATCGTCACGACTTTTAAATAATGCTTTCTCACCGTTCAATGGTGGAGATTGGTTTTGGATGCTATCAAACGATGGAGATTACTTTCAATTGCTATCCAACAATGGGATCAGCTTTGGTTATTATCTCATGTTGGACATTACTTTTGGTCACCATTAAACAGTGATTTTGATCACCCTTGAACAAATGGCAATGATTTTTGAGTGGTGGCTTGCATATCATCATAAATTTTTTTCCGCGCTCATAATTGATTCTTTTGAATACTAGTTGACTTACTTGTGAGGTGAAAAAAATAAATAGAACAAGGCTTATGTAAAAATTTAATTGCAATAGAATTTGGCTTCACATCGTGTCTAAAGGATGAATTGTATGTGGTGATGTTGTTGTAATTTCCTCCATAAAAGCTTTATCATCCGTCCTCTCATAATTCATCACAAATGATATTTCATGAACATTCATCCATGGAATTTCGATTAATTTTATTTAATAGACAACATTGAAATTGTAATGACATTTCATGGATGAACTTTATTTTATGGTGAAATTTTTTATCATTCATCCATCAAAAAAGTTTACAAAGGAAAGTTGATTAAGAAAAGAGGTTATCTTACTCTTTGTGTTTATGAATCGGCTTCCTAAATCCACAACCTATTAATGCAATCACAAATACAAATGCAATTTAACAAATTTGGACACATTAGAATGGTTGAAATAAAATTGTGAATGAGTTGTATTTTGTGAATGGTATAAAATTCTCAAGGACATTTTATGGATGCACTTTATTTCATTCAAAAATATGATAAGTCTCATGCACTCAAGTTTATGAATGAAAGTTTATCCATTGAAATTTATGGATGAATAAAAAGGTGACATCCCATAGATGAAATGAAATTCATTTTGAAACATCATGAAGGTTCACCCAATTGATCATTCATCAATTAGGAAAAAAAATTGTAGTTGGATCATTTATCATTTATTTTGTTACATTTTGACATGATTCATCCATGTAAATGGTCCAATCAAGAGGTTTACATTCATCCATCAAAATTAATTTCATGCTTGTACATTGATTGCTTGGGGTCATGTTTTATCCATCAACAAACATTTCACGTTGTTTAGAGAATTTCACCCATAGTCCATTTGAATGACGAGACTAGATGATGAGTCATCCTTGAACTTTCATCTCACCAAATGGGTTTATATTTCACATAATTTGTAAAGATTGGACACAAATGAAATGTAAAATTTTAATTCAAAACCTTCTAAAATTGCTCTCCATATGCATTCCAAGAGAAACTCGAAAACTAATTTGAAAGGTCTCTTCTTAGGCTTAAAAAGAGCCATCAAAGGAAAAACAAAAGAATAGCCCTTTGTATTATGAATATACTACCTGGGAAAAAAATGGAACTATGGGCAGTCCATAAATATTATACCTACTTGTAAAAATCCAATCAAAAGAAAAAAGCTTGAAAATTCAATTTTGTGCCAAATGTAGCCTCTACCAATCAATATATTGTCATCTTAGGCCCTATAAATTTACCTTATCATTCAAATCCCATCAATTTAATTAACTTTAAGCTTTGCAACTTAACTTATCATATGAAAAAATTTGGTTTTAGTTAGGATGTGTTAGGTTCAACTTGCCTCAAACTAAAAAACATAGGTTTGGGTTTTGGTTCATTTTACTTTATCTTGGGATGTCAATTCCACAATATAAGTTGGGGGTTTTTCATATAGAAAGATCTTTATGTTTCCAAAATAATTTTTCAATCTATTCCTTTTTGAAGGTTATCATCACCATTGATAACATGATAAGTATGTAACTTGAACTTACTCTCTCAAATGTGTAAATCAATGTCAGACATGGAAACATAATAGTTGTGTAACCAGTACATGACTATTATGTACAATTTTATGTTTACAATGACCAATGTATACAAATAAATATGTTTAGTACAAGAAGTTTTGAAGACACTTACAATCACGCTCTTGTAATGTAAATAAGGACCTTGTAAGTTGCCATGTAAATGATTTCCCCGTTGCATCGAATATTATTTTTCTCCTTGCCACTTTTGTTTCTTGTCTATTGCCCTTTCATGTCAATGCTTTTGTCCATTATCTTGGAAGGCCCTTTCAACCACTTGCCATGAAAACACCATGGTTAGGTTTTAATTTAAAGTATATATATATATATATATATATATATATATATAGAAGGCATGAAGACAATTAGCACCAAAGTGAGCTCAAATTTCATACTTTTTGCTCGTCATGGTTTGGATGCTTCAAGTTTCAAATAAGACATGCATTGTGTGTCATAAAAAAAAAATTTCAATCTTGGTCTTTTTGTCTGAAAGCACTTCCCCTAGCAAGATTTCACTTTAAATGTGAGGGACCTTACAAAAGTGGAATCAAGGTGGCAAAAGGAGCATGAAAAAAATGGGAATTGGGACAATGCATCCTTGAAATCTATAATGGAGGTTGTTGATATTGGCTATAAGATCCAAACTATAAGCTAGATCTTGGGTGTGCCTCACACATCACTACTAAATCATTGTTGTAAGGCATTTCATAATCTCAAAAAATAGGCAAAGTAATGGTTTTACAAAATTAAGATGAGGCATTTGTTGAATATGTAAAAAAGATGCAAACAATCAATAACCCTCATGTAATTGCAATTGAAGGTCATTGAAATTACATAAGAAAGATCAACACATTTTACAAATAAAGTTCCAAGGTAGGGGTGTTTGAAATTGTTTAAGAGGTGCAATCCTAATTTGTCATGGAAAATTACCTAGTGTCTAGAGACAAGGCCTTTTAATATAATAAATTTTCAAACTTTCTAAAAGAATCTATTAGAACCTTATAACACTCACAAATATTCACCATGATAGATATGGAATTGCGATGAATCTAGCATGCAAGTTAGACAAAATGGGGGTGTGTTATTTTAGTTAGGATAGGTTTTAAGTTGGTGCATCAATTAGACCAAATGAATAATAATGGTTTCTAAATGAAAAAATTCGGGGTTTTGCAATGGGGCTCCCAATTAAATTTTTGAGTTACAACAATCATTTGCAATGTAGGATATTTTTACAAGATGAATGTTATCATATGAATTACAGCAATTGCACTAGACATGTTGAAACCATATATGTAAATGTATATTTCAAAAATATGTGCAACTTTGTGCCACTACTTTGCAACTAGTTATCCACATAAGTTTATCTTGATAGTGCATATAGATGAATGGAATGTTTGCATGGATTTTCATTCATCCATTGACGAATGAAGTTTATTCATGTTCTTTGCAATTCATTTACAATTATTTTGTAACTTCACACTATGCTAGAAATGTCACTCTATGATTAGTATTTATCGATTATAAGTCATTTATACCATTTGTAATTGATTCAAGCCTGTCATTTATGCCATTTTTAATCACTTATGCCACTTGTAGTTATATAAGATTAGTCATAGAATGACATTTTTAGCATAGTTTTATCTTCACGTTTATTTTTTACACAAATGTTTTGGAAAAAAATAATGTTTATGCGACTTTTCATTCATCCATCAACAAATGAAATCTATTGATATCTGTTACAATTAACATGCAACTAATATCCATTTTTAGATGGTGTCATTTTGTGTTTAGTATTGAAATTTTCAACAATAATTTTGCATTGTGAAACACATTACATAAGTCCACTGCATAATTAATGACAATCATTTTGCTTCAATAATACAATTGTATCTATTAATATTTAATGTTGAAAAATAAAATACTCATATGATAATTTTTGGGGATCCATAGTCCTTTTTAATATTATGTATTTTATTTACATCTTCAGTGTTAAGGCAAAACATGTTAAAACTATTGCTATCAAATATCCTATCAAATGTTTAGCAATAAATATGATGTTAAGATATTAATTTTATCTTTATTCAAAAGTTGAATTATATTTTAATAATTGCCAAATGTGAAATGATGTTTACACATTTATAATGTAAGAATAAATTCATTGTAATTGGAAAAATCATTTAATGTTCAAATTCTAAATTTAAGTAAAAACCTTTTATAAATAAATGAACAACAAAAAATCAAATGTTTTCACTTCATGCTATCAAATGAAAATTAAGTCTTTCTAACTTCGATGTTTCATTTTTTTAACTAAGAGCCAAAAATGCAAAAAAAATCATACATAACATGTTTTCTAGTTACTTCACAAGAAACCTTGACACATTATATATACATTTATTCATCCTATATATATATATATATATTTGACACTAAACACAAGTGCATAATAATTATAGATGTAAGTCCTAGGTCTACTAAGAAATATAACCATATGTCACATGTCTTTGCATATTTCGTGCAAATTTTCAAATTTCAAATTTCAAATTTGATCGAGTAATTGAAATTTTATTGTACATCAATCACAAGGAGCAACTAGTTGTATGGTAGATGTTCAATCTCAATTAGATATGTCAACTAATCATTGTCATGATGATTGTTGACATTTTATCACAATAGCAACATGTACACATGGCTTAACTATACACATCAAGGTTGTACACTATTTACATGGTGGCTAGTGGTTACCTTTGATGATTTTCATGTAACTTGTCCACATATTCAAAATACATTGATTACAATTGTATATTTAAGGGGCATTCAAATTATATAGGGGTTCATTTTGCAACTAATATGTGATTATCATAAAACTTAAGAATTTTATTTTAAGATTTTATTTTAAATGCCGCATACTTTCATGGAATAGATGCAACATAGTTGCCCATCAATTATATTAAACACCTAGTTGTAGGAAAGTGGTGTTTCTATGGACATGTACAATTTATCATAATGGTCATTCATGTTATCATGTATCAATGATGTAAGAGAATCATTCCCAAACTTTTATATCTTCAAAAGTAAACAATTTATACGTAACTTCATTACAAGATGTGAATCTAGGGCTATAATGGCTATTGCTATTAATTTTTTGATTTTCAAATGGTTTAAGTTCAATGAACAATGGAGTGTTAAACATTGTGATGAACAAGGCAAAGCACACTACATGCAACAATTAGAATTAATCTACCTCCAATGGTGAACACATATCATGCCCCATTTTGTAGATTTACACCTGGGGTTTACAATTTGAACATGAAGTTTGGTTACCTTAATTGGGTTGGAAACTATGTATTTCTATATCCTTGTTTTTAGTTTTTTCTCACCTAAAAACATGGTTCCCAAAAACCACCCATTAATTTAAATCTTCTTTTTGTTGTCACAACAATGAACAGTATTAGCAAATAAAACAATCCCAACCTATTAAAGTTATTCATAAAGTAATAAAAACACAATACTAAAACCCTAAATTCAATCATACATGGGGTGATATATTTTTAAAAACTTGCAAAAAATTTCATTAACATTATGAAAGTCAAATTAAGAAACCATTAATTTTGGTGGTAAACTGAGTTTCATCTTATCTTTTTTTTCCTAATTCCTCCCCTATTGTTATATATATATATATATAATTCATACAACTACTATAATTATTCTTGAACCTGGCACATTAAATGTGAATTTCAACATTTCATATTGAGATTTAATTTGTGGTTACCAGTGAAAGAGGGGATATATCTAAAAGAAAAACCCCATTTTTAAACTTGTTTTAGGTGACTAAAAGTGTCTAGGCAAAAGACATTTTTTCTTTTAGTGGATAGGGGGTGAAAGGAGGCCCAAAGACAAGGTGATTTTATGGGTAATTTTATTAAAGTTTACAAAAAAAAAACTTTTGGCTTTAGAAAGCAAACATGAAGCCTACTTAGGGATTTTTTTAAAAATAATTTTTATCTTTTTTTTGGCACAATGAAATTTTCGTTACAAAAAAAAGAAATAGGAACAAGTCTCTATTAGAAAGGACCCGATCAAAGTGGAGGGAACCCCTACCACCAAATTACATAATCATGAGGCATATAGTAGCACCATTTAATGTGAAGATTGTTTCTCGAAGAGATGGTGAAATGGGTGCCCCATTGTTTATCCCAACTTAAAACAATTTCCTTGTTAGCTTTAGGGGGACAAAGTTGAATGAGATGAAACATCTTACCCCATTCAATTCTAACATACTCCAAAATCCCCAGCAAATAAATTGTTTGATTTTGTAACCACGTAAATTTTTTCATGCTAAAAACATAATTGTTGCAATTGATCCATATCATCCACATCACAAGCCCACAAAGACATCTCCATCCTCTTTGAACCTATGGAATCTAGTGGAAAGTCTCTTGCCAAACACACAATACTAGAAATCAAGCTCTTTCTAAAGGTTTTTAATTCCTAGTTTACAATGAAGTTGGTTCATGATGATGAAAGAAAAAGACCAAGTAGTTTTTGCTTGATTGCAATCAAAGAAACTATGTTTGAAGGTTTCTTGTACACCCATGTTACAATAGGGGCAACTCATATCAATGTTAGAATTTGCACACATTTGTCAGGAATTAACAACAATCATTTTAATATGGTAGATCGACCATATGAAGGCACACTATTTTTGCAATCTAATTTTTGCACACACCTCTTTCCAAGAAGGATTAAAGGAAGAAGGGATGACCTTAGACCATTTATTTGCGATGTACTTGGAGAGATATTCTCATGCATGTAATCATCCCCTACCAACCTTGAGTGTGTAATCAAACATATTTATTTCAGAGTCTCCAAATACCTGAATTGAAATGGGGAAAAAAAAGGGGGCCCACTAGCATGAGATAGGAAGACGTGTTTCTAGTGACTTTGATGACTCTACAAAGCTTGCCAAATCCATGAAAAGCTTGGGTTTTCTTTCGTTGTCAAGAATGAAGGATTGGATTAAACTAGCTTGAAGCTTATATGACATGGATGGGGATGGGGTTATTTGAATTTATTTGAAAACAACCCAATCCAACTGCCATGTTTATATTTCCTAGGCCCTTTGATCAATGTATGCTTCCATAGGTTTGTGACATAGTCATAAAACTTATTAAAATTAACAACATTAACCTCCTCTAAACCAAATTGATATTTTAATTTTTCCCATGGTTTGAACTCTTCTAACTGGGTATCCCAAATATCTAGCACCTACTTTAAACCTTTGATGAAAAGGAAATGACTCCTTTCAATGGATCGACCAAACCGACCTCCCTTGAAGTGAGAGCTCCACCAAATGTTTTGGTGTAAGATGGGTTAGTACAACTCGATCTTCACATAGTGTACCTTTAAGGCCATCTTCTTCCATGTTCGACCAGTCCATCCCTAAATTGCCAATGTCTCAACAAATCTCCAAAGCATGTTAGGGGCCATTTTTATGAAGTGATAGTTTGGCATCAAACAATATGTAACAAAGGAAAATTTGAAAATTGGATTCAATTAGTTCACAATTAATTCTCCTATGCAATTGTGATAGACCAATAGGATAATTTCTTTTAAGCAAAACTATAGTTGTGATAGTTTTGTGGTAGACCAATAGCATAATTTATTTGATAGTTTATCTAAAATTTTTTTAATCAACATTTGCAACATCCAAATTGAACCCAAAAAAGGTTCCTAGTTCAACTTAGAAAGAATTTTTTATTTCACCCACCACCAAGCAAAAGAATTGGTCCATGAATGTTAGTCACCATTTGAGTTTTAATAATATGTAAATTTTTTTTTCCTGTCATTGATTTCAAGAACTAAGGCAGTCTCGAAATCATGTAAAATGTTCACTATGTTGTTGACGAATTTTTCTTCAATTTTAATAATTAATGAAATGTCATTAGTAGATTGGGGAATGAGATGTTGTTTTTCTTTCCTTAGTAAGAACACCCTTGCTATGTCTTTGCAGTCAACTATTTCATTCACCATAACATTTAACATTCACCTACAAGGATGAATAAATAAGGAGCAAGTGAGCAACCCTACTGTACCCTGCATTGGATTTGGAAAGGAGGTGATTTCGATCCATTGACATTGACACATGATCTTACATTTATAAAAAGTATGTAAATCATGTCAACATATTCAAATGCCATCCCAAACTTCTTCAACACATCAAATAAGAAGTTCCATGAAATTTTATCATATTCCTTAGAAAAGTCCAATTTTAAAAAGATCATGTCTTGTCTTGAACATTTAACCTAATCAAGAGTTCCTTGCAAGAGTACATTTTCCAAAATATGGTGCAAAGGGAGGAAAATAATCTAATTTGGGTTTATGATTTCCATCAAAATTGGTTGGAGTTGAATTGATATGGCCTTGGTAAAAATCTTATATGCAACAATTGATAAACTAGTGAGCCTCCATTTGGAAAGCTCCTCATGGATCCCACCTTTATGAATGAACATGATAATGTCTTTGGTAGTACCTTAGGGTAAGGCATGATTATCAATTGAAGAAATAATTCTCCTCTAGTAATATTCACCAATTATGTCCCAAAATTATGTGAAAAAATTGACCTTCACACCATTAGGGCTAAGGGATTTGCATGCAATGACAAACATTAAATAATAACAATAAGTTAAAATGCAACATTGGGTTTGACACATTTTTTGTACAATGCCCAACATGGATTTTTAAATTTTATTTATTTATTATTTATTATTTTGTTGTAGCTGCACAATGAGTAACGTTTTAAGTATATTTCTTACACAACATTTCAAAGAAAAAAACATGTGATGTAATGGTTAGAATCCTCCCTTCAACCCAAAGGTCAAGGGTTCAATCCTTTTCCCAATTTTTTTTACCAATAAACGAAATGGATGAAATTTTTAAAATAAAAAAATACAATATAGAACATGTAAATAATTTAAAAAAATTAGTTGCCCTTAAAAAGCAACTTCCCAGAGGAAAAGAAAATTAAGTGTCAATCCTAAGAAAGTTGCACCATGGTAGTTATTAGTGATTTAGGTTTTTCTTTTTCTTTAACCAAAAAAAAATTTGGACATTGAATCACCTTTGTGTTGCCATCTTGTTTTACTTTTAATTTGTTGCCTTCACTATAAGAAATTATGATTTTTCAGAAAGCCAACTTGACCAAAATGTCCACATTGTCCATTTTGATTAAAGGTTTGGGGCATAAAAAACACATGTTACATTTGACCAGTACATTTGACTAAAATGACCTATTTGACCAAATATCAAGTCAAAGATTTTGGTCAAAATGGACAAATGTCCATTAAAATGGCCATGGTTTAGTCAAATTGATCATATTGAATGGATATGGTTTAGTCAAATTGGACATCTTGATTTGACCCTTAGTTAAATTGACTGTTATGATTTGACACTTAGTCAAATGAACCATACTCATTTGATAGTTTAACCTACTTGTTAAAATTAGGCTACCTATTTAATTTAACATAATTAATAGGTTAGGTTAGGCCTAGATTACCTATCTAGCTTAGCCTAATTAATAGGCTAGTAGGCTACTTGTTAGGTAATAACCTCACTAGTAGCCTAGCTAGGTAACCTAGTTTAAACCTACTTAGTAGGTTACGTAGGATGTAACCTAGGACTACTAAATAACTTATAATTGAATAGTGTAAGCTTTTTAGGTAGGTATCCTAAGTGACCTAGGCTTATTAAGTAGACTTATTAACCATGTAAGTAGCCTATTCACCTAGGCTTACCATAAGTACGTAGCCTAGGCCTACTAGGCATAAAATAATATAGGCCACCTAAGTCTAATAGGTAAGTAACCTACCCTATTAACTAAGTAAATAGCCTAGGCCACCTAGGCCTACTAAGTAGGTAGCCTAACTTAAGCTATTGAAGTCTATTTGGTAGTTATGTATGTAGCATAAGTCACCTAGGCCTATAAGGTAGGTAGAATTAGCCTAATTTAAGCCATTTGAATCTATTAGGTATGTAGCTTAACTTAGGCCATTTAGGCTTACAAGGCAGGTAGCTTAACCTAGGCCATTTAGGCCTATTAGGAATGTAGCCTAGCTCAAGCCACCTAGGCTTGTAAGGTAGGTAGTTTAACTTAGGCCACCTAGGCTTACTAAGTAGGTACATAGCTTAACCTAAGCTACCTAAACCTACTAGGTATTTGTACTTAACCTAACTTAGGCTACTTATGTAAATGCATAGCCTAACCTAGGCTTAGGTAGTTTAGGTTAGCCTAATTTAAGCCTACTAGGTAGGTATGTAGCTTAACCTAGGTTACTAGCTAGGCCATTTAGGTTATTAGGTAGGTAGTTTAACCTAATAGGTAAGTAGCTTAAGCCTAGACTTACCTAATAGGTTAGGCTAACTATTTAGTATGCTTAGGCTAGATCTATTAATAGGTTAATATGTACTTACATAACCTACTAAATACCATCTAAGGTATAGGTTATTTACTAAGTAAATATAAACATAGACTTAATAGGTACTTATGAAGCCTAATAGACTATAACCTAGATGTTACCTAAATACATGCATTTATTAATAATTACTTCTTATTTACTTAAGTTAACCTACTTATAACCTACATACTTATGTAAGTAGTACTTTAAAAAAATTCAATTTCATTTAATGTAATACGTTGAAAAAATAATTCATGGAAGTTGATTACAATATATTATTGGTTCAAAATCATGTTCATTACAATTATGTTATCTAAAAAATCACCTTATGGGGTGGTGGTGCAATGGTTAAGGATTTGATTCATCAATGTGAAGGTGAGGAATTCAAGTCCCCACATTTGCAACCTAGGCTACTTTGGTTACTTAAGTGACTTAATTAAAAAACTTAGGTTGCAAAACCTACTAGACCATTTGGCCTAAGTTATTTGGCTTAGCCTAGGGGGCTTGGCTGAACTTAAGTGGTTTGGTCTAGCCTAGGTGGTTAAGCTAGGTGGCTTAGCCTAGGCCTAGGACATAGGGTTGGTAGGTAAATAAATAAATTTTTTTTTGGCAGGTTTATAAATTAAGTAGGTAGGTAGGGTAATTAATAAAGTAATTACTATTTTCATATTGATTTTAATTAATATATTTTTAAAAGTATATTATTTTGATCGCTACCCACATTATATTATATTATTATCATCATGGTTCATTAAAAAACCTAGTAAAAAACACCCAAGGAAGAAAACCCAATAAAAAAAACCAACCAAAAAGACTTTGTCAAAATGGTCAGGTCCAAATCAACTTATCCAAAATAGCACTTTGGTCAAGTTGGACATGGGGGCAAAAAAACTATAGGGGGTTTTTTTTATTGAAATTCCCAATAAAAAAAAAGCCATGATTTTAATTAGTGTTTTCAAGTTTTTTATTTATATGTATTTGTAAGATAATGTGTAATTCATTAACTTGAAATTACACTAAAGAATTAAAAGAATCCTTGTGAAGTTAAATTTAAGCTTCTTTTAACCCCCATCTTAATTTGAATTCTTCATCTTTGAGCTCAACCACCTTTTTTTGTAAAGTATCTTGTAAAATTTTATGACTTTGTGCAATTTGCAAAAGAAATTGAAATCATCAATTAAGTTCCAAATTATCCTCCTAATGTCTTCATTAACTTGATCCAACCATTTCATGTTCATCTTCCAAATAGCCCCACCTTTCCTTTTTGAACCAATATCAATGATGCCTTCAAGACTAAACTATGGTTAGACCTTGAGCCATTTCCATGAATCTCAAGTACTTTGACAATTTGATATAAGATAAGGGTTGTTTTTTTGATGAGTGAATTATGTTTAGGTTATCAAAGGTTCTTTTCCCATCATTTTTGGATTGTCCCAAAAATAGATAAAACCTTTTGTTTGGAAAAATTATCTTCAACCACAAAAATTTCTTTAATTTCATCCCAAGGTTTTCTTTCATGAAGAGGCATTAGTCGAACATAAAGAAGACTTGTCCATTGCATTTTCTACCATGTTAAAGTCTCCAAAAAAGATCCATTTACAACCTTGAGTGAGTTCTTGAAACATTTCCCTTTAGAACGTGTAAAGCTATCGCAAATCATTGGGGGCATAAACATTAGTTAATCCAATATCTCCTCTTGGAAGGTTCTCCACTTTAACCCAAACCATTTGGTTATCTTGAAGAAAACCAAAGTCTTTAATAAAATTCTTCCATTTATTATGAACAAAAATGCTAACTCCTTCTCGACTAGCTCCATTAAAAACTATCATTATTATACCCTAAGGAAATTAATTTCCTTAGTCCAATTTAGAGCTTTTGGCCATAGTTTAGATTGAAACTTTTAAACTAGGTCACCCCTAAGCTTATGTTATCGAATTAAGAAGAAATCAATAACTAGACCACACAACCTAATATAATTTGTGATTGTAGCTGTTACATTTAGGTCATTGAGCCTTTGAACATTATAAAATAGGATTTTAACTTTCATGGGTCAACAAAGACAAAAGTGAAACAATTAGAGTTCTATCATTATTGTGTAGGATAATTTGACTTGGAGCTTCTCCACAAATCAAACAAACCCATGCTTGAATTTGGAATGTTTTCCTTAGTGGTAGGAGTACTTCTAATTCTAGCCAAAGGCTTGGCCACTTGGATTGTGTTTTCTGACAACTTGAAAATGGTTGGGTGTTGAGTTTTGATCACTTTACGAATTTAGGGTAGTAAGGTCGGATTTTGTTATTGAGATTGTGCGTTTAATTGTTCCATTGAGATCCTTCAAAAGAATCTTCACGATGTGCTTGACATTTGGGCTAGGATGTCAATTAAGAAATCTATTATTAATTTGTTGCATCTTTAAAGATGTCTTCATCTTCCCAAATGTAATTAACAACCCCAATGTCTACCAACAAATTTCTTGTGAAACTTCCTTCCTTCAACATATGTTGCAACTTGGGGTAACCTTCATGTTTGCCCATTGATTGAAGGGTAATTGCGAATAGGATTGTGATTGTTTCACAACCGTAATTGTAGTTGGTGGTTGGTGAGATTCTTAACCTATGGAATCTTTTGTGGTCAGTGTTTTCAAGATTTCATGTGTTTTTTTAACCACATCCAATTCTTTGTTTATAGGGGTTGGAAGAACTCCATCAGTGTCATTCACATGAGGTTTTTGAGTTTGGTTGTTGGCTACGATCAAAGGTTGTTTGGGAAATGTCACCAACACTTGACACACATTGGTGGAAGGTGTGATGTTAATTGTTGTTCACAAATGTGATTGAAATTTTGGTAGATGATGTATAATTTCTAGATGATTAACTTGCACCTCATCATCCTCACAATTTAGATGAACTTTCATTTGAAAAAGTTCTTTTTAAACTTCTTTTGGCCCCACTTAGCTTAGTTGGTGACCATTCAATGCTAGTTCCTACAACATCAACTATTGGTGAATCTTGTGGTGCAATAGGGGGAGTCACCATAGGAGGTGTCACAATTGATGTTGGCATCATTTGTGCTTGTTGTTCAGTTGCAATTTGGTTCTCATTATGACAATCTTCATTAAAAGGTGCAAAGATAGGGTGTTGGAATTTGTTCTTGTGCAAGTTCTAGTCCAACATTAGTGTGCTTCCTCTTCCTCCAAAACCTCCACAAATTACACCATGTGCCCCCTGGAATGGACCCCATTACCCTCCCCTGTTGAAGGCATGAACTCCTCTTTTACTCATAGTTTAAAATCCTTTTTCATCCACCTCTTTCTTATTGTTAGCAGTTGGTTGTTTTCCCTGGACATGATGCGAGGTTTTCATGTTTGGGGCAGTCTCTTTGTTTGTAATTTTCTTGTATAAAAAATGCTTTTCCATAATACCATTTTGATTTTAATGACCTTTTTTTTTGGTAGTTCTGAGCACTCTGAAACTTTGTGGTGCAAATTCATACATCAAGGCTACACCTGATTGGGTTGAACTCACAATCAAAAATAGTGATGAACCATTGATTTCCAATAGCCTTAATCATCAATGCAGCCACCCAGCCTTTATCCACCTCCATTGAGACACAAAACCTTGGATTTAGGTTGACATGATTGTTTTGGTCATGCCAACCCTAGTACAATACTAAGTTTACTTGTCATGAACCTCTCAATTGGTTGGTATTCAAAAGGCACTTTGCGAATTGAAACCAAATGGATATTTTCATCCTTGATGGGTTGTCTAGATCAACTCGAGGACTCCATTCATGGTACATGCACATTCCCCAATCTCCTTCGTGTGAGGTGAATATAAAGACCTTCTTTGTTGGTAGCAGGCCGTTCGTTTTGAGTATGAAAACACCCCTAGTCAAGTCCATTCTCAAGGAGATTTTGCTTGTTTAGCCTTTTAATTAACATCCACAACCTGATCAATAATCTGATCAAGGTGGGGTTTTGGTCCCATAAACTTTGTAACGACATAATGGTTGTGCCAAAACTTAGCATATTCTATCACAACCTCGCTATCAATATCTGAGATATCCCATTCACAAATGAGAAGGCCATGATAGTCACGGACATAACTTGGAGTAAGGATTTCACCTTTAGTTGGCTAAAATGGGTTGGGGCCGAATGTCTCTCTAGAAGTATTATTTTCCAATATTTTGGTGTCAAGCATGTTAAGCACTGGTTGTTACACTTGTTTTGACACGTAAGATTAGCCAGGAACAACTGAAAATTGCCCCTGAACTACCTTTGTGGGTTTGTGCCTTGGTGCGAAAACCCTAATTGCATATGACCCAAAGCCATTCATACTAGAAGGGCACTGTAGCACTAAAATTTTAATAACCTAAGAACGAGATTAATGTAAGCAAACATATTAAGAGCAAAGACAATTATGCTTTCGCAAACTTTGATGTAAAGCACTACAAGGTTCAACCAAAACGTCCTTCAGCTGGATGGCCACATCTTCCCTAATCAAAATTTGATTTAATTTAATTTAATTTAATTGACTTTTTGTTTTTCCTTTCTTTTCTCTCATTTTTATCACGACATTCAACACAATAACAAATGGGACCCTTTTTTCCTACCTTGCAACATAACAAATGGGGACCCCTTCCCCCCCCAACCTATTATTGAAGCTTAATTTTTATATTTCCCCATGAAGCACTCCCAGAAATTTCCTACTCTATTTTTGGAAAGGCACCTTCTATCCATGAAAAAAAGAGGAATCATTTTTATGCTTACTCTCTAAGAGTGAGAGGGAAATTATGCCTACTTAGTATAAGTGTAAGATCCCTCCACTCTTAATGAATAGGTCTAAGGAGCCTCTCCTCCCATGAGCCTTTCTGTTAAAGTTCATGATAAGCTTTGTCTTGTCCATTAGAATAATGGGTAGAAGCCAAGCTGGTAAGGGACATTCCCAAAATGCAAAGGCCAATTCCAACTACCACCTTGTCCTAGGCAATTGGAGAAAGGGCTTACATACCCTTGGGGCATTACCCTACACTAGTAAAGAAAAACAGTTGACATCAAACCCAACATAATAGGTACACATTTTGCTACTTAATTTTCTTCTAAATTAATTTAGAACTTAAATCACAAACTTGGATATTTCAATTTAAAAGAATTCTAAATTGTTAGCAAAAAAAGAGTGAGGTATAAATATCATAATGTTAATATACATGATTAATCATGTTGTCATTTTAGATTCAACATATTGATAAGCAAATTGAATCAGTTTTTTTTCATCATTTGGCGATTTAAAAAAAAAAAAACATTCTGTCAAATATGCCTTTAAAAAAATCACCAGAAATCAATTTTTTTTTTCTTCTAAACCATTTCCATGTTTCTATAAATTGTTCAAGCAAGTAGCCAGGATATAAATGGATTTTATTCAATTTCTGATCTATAGCCAAACATGGCTAAATCTCCTTGTGGGATGATAGCCAGTGTGGCAACATCACATGATTGAAAAAAGGAACACTGCATTGAATGGAACGATTTTGAATTTAAAACAAAATCTTGATACTTGCACCCAACTTTTCTTAATATATTTTTGCAGAATTATGTTGAATTCTATGATGTAAAATATTACTATAAATAACTACAGGCTAAAAAATTAGTTGAATGAAAAATAAACGACCATCATTAGTAATGCAAAGCAATGTGACATTTCTTTTTTTTTCTTTTTTTTTCAGTTGTGTGATAACCTATTGAAATTTTTTGCGAAAAATTCCAAAAAAATGAGTTAAAATCACACTAGAAAAGCAGAAATTTCCACTTTTTCCCAACTTTTTGTTAGGGTAAAAAACAACCCCAAAAATTGTCCTGAAAAAAACACATAGGCCTGCTGGACCACAAGTTCTAAAGAAAAAGCGAAAAAAACATGCTAACGACCTGGTGAACAAACGCTAAAAAAAGAAAAAAAAATAGTGCAAATTTCAAGTTTATGAACCAATAGGAAAGCAGGGATAGAGGCCTAGAGTGGGTACTGGCTAATGTCCATGTACATGATACTTTTAAAACTAAAAAGAAAAAAAAAACCGCGTTTTTGTTTTTTTGGGTTGCTTTTGGGCCCTTCACCCCATCGTCGTCACCTTGGTCGCTTTTCCCCGCTCTGGCCACGTTGCCGCTGTGTCTGCCATTGCCTTCATTGCTATGGCAATGCACCCCCCCGCCCCTGCCTTTGCTTGCAGCTCCTTTCAACTCTTCCTTCGTCCTTCGCTGCTCCTGCCCAGCTTGTGTTTCTCCATGGCGCGAACGCAAGAATTCATTCCCGTGGTAGGCGAGCAAGATGTGGACGACTTTTTGCCTGTAAGTTCTAGTGATGTATATGTGTTCTTCCCTTTGTTTTCTTTCCCCCTTGTCTTATTTTTTTGGGAGGACGGGAGGAAAGAGGTGGCACCTTGGGCGGGGGATCGGAGGGTTTTTTTTGGTGATTGTCTCTCGGTTGTGTCTTGGTCTTGGTGATGCATTTGGATTCATGGCTTTTAGGGCGATTTATCCTCCTGTTAGCTTGAGTGACTTGCTTGTAGCCAGTTTCGATCCTCGGGGTTGGGAGGGAAATCCGACGGTGCGAGTTTTGTCTTGTAATGGAGATGAAGTTTGTGGGGTGGGGGTGGTGGGATGGGTTTTGGATGGGGGAATGAAGTTTTGGGTGTGTGAAAATTAGTAGCATTTCCTGGGTTTTGGGGGTGGAATCTGTGTGTTTTTTTGGTGGCCTTTTGTCGATGGGATTGAATTTGGGAAGGGAGAAAAAAATTGAGGTCGGAGTGAGTGAGAGTTTTTAGGGGTGTGTGGGGAGTGAGATTTCTTTTGGGTGAAATTTGTGAGACTTTTGAATCTTCTGATGTTGCTTCGATACTTGCAGGGTTTTGGGAATGGGCGGAGTTTTGTACAGGCTAACCCACGTTTGCACATGAAACATGGAAAAATAATCAGAGTGGGATTTGAAGGTGCAAATGATGTTGGATGGAAGGAATTGAACTTTGGATTTTGGGTTGAGGAAAGGGAGTTGAATGGGGTATGGGTGAATTTACTTTTTGGGGTATGTTGTTGGATGCAGGGTGAAGGTGTTGGTGCAGGAGGACTGCCTTACTTGCTGCAGGAGGGAGTGGAGCTTCTCAAGCGAGGGAATCATGCCTTCCGTACTGGGAAGTTTGAAGAGGTACACATTTCCTGCCTTAATTTATTTTGTTGATGGAGAGAGGCAGGAAAATTAGACTGAAGGCTAATTGGTGTTGGATTTGATTATTGAAATCGTCAGCCAGGATCTGCAAGCATTTGATCACTTGTGCTTGTGCAAAGTCCAAGCCCAATGTCTTCACAAATGGTTCTTCATTGAGACAAACCAAAGTAGCTGGAGTTGATGTCTGTGGTCATCAGCTGGAGCAGTTGACTACATCACATAAGGCTATCCTTCTTGTTCTTGGATGCACATCAATACAGACTTCTGATCATCAAATGTTTTATGTTGTCTTTGTTGTTGCAATTTTGCAACATATTCTTGTTGCTACTCTTTGTCAATGAATGCCCTTAAGTTTCTAACAATGCTTCCTCTGCTCCTAGGGCTAGGGCACTTGCCTAAACCTTTTGACACTTGGATTCCTCAATTCCCTATCCTGTGACAAACAGGACACCTGAAAAGTTTGCATCTCATCAGTTGCTGGCAGCAGTAATTCTGATAGTTCTCTATCTTGTGCCACTGGCTGTAGCTTGTTGCAAAGTAATACATGAAGATGCACCTTTCTCTTAATGCTGTTGTAATCAAGGATTGGGAATGTGCCAGACCCAGGACACTGTGAGATTTTCCAGCCTTACAGGGTTCTCCTGTGTGTTAGTCATTGGGCTCTCAGGAGCCCACTCTCATGATTGTATGCAATATGATTGCCTGTTGCAGCCTTGAGACAGTAGATCTAAAAGACCAAAGGATATGCAGGTAGTAGGGTATGCAAGGTGTGGTGATAATAGGAACCTTGAATGGAATATGTGCAACAACTACAGAGCAATCCAAGGGTGGGAGAAAGATACTCTCTGATATTCTGACCTTTAGTGTTGGAGTAGCACAATTTAACTCAGAAAACTGATATTAGAAACATTTTGATCTGGGAGCTATGTGGGACATCTATGCAGGCTATAGAAGCTTACACCACCGCACTTAAAGCTCAAGCAGTGGATTCAAGTGTGCTTCTTAGTAACCGTTGTGCAGCTTACTGCAGGTCTATATCTGCAGCCCTTGTGGGTTGAAGTTTCATTCTCCCATGCTCTGGCCTATCTTTCTGGCTTCTGGTTAATTAGGTTCCATCTGATGATCTTTTGCATTTCATGTCATCTTGTGTGACAGGTTAAGTGAGCAACTACGGAATATTCCTGCTGCTGTTTCAGAGGCACCAGGCTCTGCCCTTTTTGGCCAGGACCCCATGTCTCATGTGCAGGTAGGGCAACACCATGAAGGCAATTATCTGATCAGTGACCATAGCTATGACAAATCAATATATTTAGCTTTTTGCAATTCTGGGATGAACTTTCACCTGATTTGTAGTTTGGCATTCTTCTTAGTTTAAGCTCAAATACGGGGAGGATTTTTTCAACAATCAGCTTCTGTAAACTATCAATTCTGTATGAATCTAATGTGCTTTCTGGTTGGCTCTCCTATGGTGCACAGCTGGCACTAAGGGATGCTGAGAAGCTTGTAAAGCTTCAGAGTACATGGCCCAAAGCATATCTTCGAAAAGCAACTGCCCAGACTCTGGTACAGCAGCTGTCATTGCTGTTAATATGTTACTGACTTTATTCTTGTAATGTTGAGAAATTTGTTGTGAAGGAAAGGACTTGATGATTAGGATGTGGGGATTCTTTGGTGTTCGTTCTGTGACGTGGTTCTGATTTCTGTTTTGATGGTGGTGCATATGATTGCAGTTGGAACAGTATGAAGAGGCACATGAGACTATCCTTTCTGGGTTGGAGATTGACCCGGCCAAGTAATCTCACATGAACCTAACCTGTAGCAACTGCTACCCTGTATCATCACAATGATGTTGCTGGCTTGAGGGTTTTGGAGATATTCTCTCAAGGGTGTGGATTGGGGGCATTGCAATGCAGCTCGCTGTTGCAGGCTGGACTGTCTGAGGTGGCTGCACACATACAAGGGGCACATCCAAATGGTAGGGATAGGCGTAAGCTAGAGCGCTCTGATGATTTGGACTGTACATTGTGCTTGAAGCTGCTATATAATCCAATCACTACTCCCTGTGGCCACTCTTTCTGCCGATCATGCCTTCAGCAAGCTCTTGACCATGGTATGAATCTCCTTTCCTAATGCTATTAGGGTCAAGATTTGGTTTTTGTGAAATTCATGTTCTCAGATAGTGAAGCAGGACTATCCAGGCTCACTGGAAGTTGCATGCATTGGCAAGGGTGGCAGGGAACAAGTGTCCTATGTGCCGGACAGTGCTGTTTGTGAGCCCCAAGACGTACCCAATAAGGTAGCCCTGACAGTTTTCAACCTTTCAAGTTGTTTTGGGCACATGTGACTGGGTCTGAGTCTGGACTTACAGGTCTCTGTTGCTTTTGGTCAGTGTCACACTGAACAATATTATACAGCGGAACTTTCGGGAAGAGTATCAAGAGAGGAAAACCGAAATGGATGCCATCACCCTTGCAGGCAATGACATTTTGCCTCTGTTTGTCATGGACACAGTACTTCCCATGCAACATGTAGCACTGAACATATTTGAACCACGTTACAGACTGATGGTACCCCTTTCTTTCTCTCCTTGCTGGTCCTTGACCAGTGAGATGCCTTTTGCAGTGCCGATGTCTACTGATGTAAGAAAAATATGTTGCCACATTGGTCAGATGGAAGGGTTTGGTCCTGGCTTAGCTGTTGTTGCTGTGTCTAAGATCTGTTGGATATGCAGGTGCGGCGTATCATGGAGGGAAACCACCGCATGGGCATGGTAAGTTGACCTGCCCATCACTAGTTGTGCAAGCCTTTGTTAGGGTGCATATGATGTCTTTCCACCTGATAGGTGATGAAGGCCTGAGATATTGTTAGGGTTGGGTAATCAGGTGGGGATCGATCCAGAAACTGGTGCTGTTGCAGATGTTGCCTGTGAAGTCGAGATTTCTGAGTAAGTTTTTCCACTTCATTGGCACATAGATCTTGCAATGGTTTTTGGATGAAGCATGTGTGATGATTGAGCCTCTGTGCAGGTGTGAGCCCGTCCCAGATGGTCGCTTCTTATTGGAGGTCAGTGCCACTATCTGTGCAGGTTGTTCTCACAGCTATCTTGAATTCTGAGAGTTCAAAATGCATGCTTATCCTGTTACTCTTTTGACATCATCCATATGGATCTTGGAGTCAAAAGTCATAACTAACGGACTGATTATCAAGGTCTGTTAGTTCTATATGGTCATTGTTGTTTGTGACCACCTGAGAGTCTCAGACCTCCATTTGTTTGTGCTGAAGCCTTACCTTTTTGGTTTTCTATACTGGGTACTGTTCTCTGAATTATGGCAAGCTTATGGTGAAATCAGGTGCTGGGGAGAAGAAGATTCCGGATAATTGAAACTTGGGATCAAGATGGGTAAGGCATCCAAATCCTTTGCAATCATGTATCAAGCTCGTACTCAGTGGGGAATTGGACACTCTGGAGCTTACAGTTATATATGCACATGTTTTTGATGAGGTGTTCAGTTACTATGCACAAGCATGGGCTCATGATCACAACCCAGAAACTCTTTGGTAGTGAGATGCTTGTATGCTTGGCATGGCCTGAACATTCTTGTAAACTTAGGAGATTCAGTGCAGAAATAGAATGGCTTGATGACATTCTGCACTACACAGGAACCTCATTGTGGATTCCTGTTTTTCCAGGTACCGGGTTGCTAAAGTGCAATGGTTGCAAGATGTAATTCCTGCTCCAGGTTCCCCTGAACAAAAGGAGGTTTGTGCCCTTTGTCTCCTCTTCAACTTCCTTCTTGATTCATTCACATGTTTTGCTTGTATTTGAACTACTTCATGAATGTGCATCTGCAGCTTTTTCACTAGAGTCACTTGTGCCCTGCAGGGCCATCTACAGCATCAGTTTTCACATGTGTGCTCATATGTGCACTGCTTAAGGAACTTTCATCTGCAGCTTTTTCACTGAAGTCTATGTCAATTGTTTGTGCCCTCAAGGGTGATCTATAGCGTCAGTTTCACTGTGATTAGAATTCACTGTGTATCTGGCTCGTTGTTTCAACATGGTCACCTGGAGTAGTTTGTTGCAGTTGTGGTCACTAGGCTGCTGCTTGTGAATTCATATTGAAGATGGCAAGAACCTATTTGCCTTAGTGACAGTTGTAAAATCTTACAACTGGAATCCAGACATGGCATTGCAACACAGTTTCCACTTGTCAATGTTCAATTGATTGCTGCTGAATCCTACCCAGTAATTGACAGGGAACTTGTTTTGACATACATAGTGACAACATCCTCACAGATATGGGTTCTTGCAACAGATAGACAGGATGGCTAGAACTGCAGCTGAAGAGGTGAACACATTCCTTACTCGTGCTCAAGATGCAGCCCGCAAAGGTGCCTTCTCTTCTTTAGATTCATCAAGGGACAAACTGCTCAGCTTCTTCATTCTTAATCAGATATAAGACTGCTATCAACCATCGAATATAGTTTGGCATTCTGACTGAGGGCATCTAAAATTCATGCAGAAACTGGGAAGCATGGACCAGTAAAAACAGTAGTTTTATGTTTGTTGTTGACCTAGTGTGACATAGCACTGGACTAGAATCTTTATTAATTTGACTGAAGAGTCAAGTGACTGTGCCACTCTCCTCAGATTATCATGGAAGGCTGAGAGAACTTCTCAACCAATCTGAAGGCAGACCCAACATTTCAGATCCTGAGTGCTTCAGCTTCTGGGTATGCACCCACTATCCAATTTATACCCCTTGATCATGTTTAACATGTAGTAGTGGGTATGCTGTGAAGTTTCTCTGGCCATATATTACAGGAAAATATGCTGCTTTTTGGACAACTGAGTTTTGTCACAACAGATTTAGCAAACAGGGCAGAGACTCTCTTGAAAAATTCAGTCTGGTCACAAGGTACTGACATTGAAGAAGGATTCAAGCAATGAGCAAATAAATGCTCTCCTGAATCCTGGCTAATCAGACCAGCCTGCAACTTACCTGTGTAAAAATTGAGCACAGAACAGTTTCTGCCCTTTTTCTGGGTTGCATCCTCTGCCTCTAACTTGCTGGCTATCTTTGCTTGGCACAGATTGCAAATCTTCTGCCGATAAGAACTGCAGAGAGGCTTCAGTTTTTGCGACTCACTGATACTCGTGAGGTACCCATCTCATAACACTGAATTTTGCAGGGCAGAGACATTTCACTAGATTGTCTGTGAGCCTTGACTGATTGCAGCAGGCATGAGATTCATTTGTTGATCAATGGAGGCGATTACTGGTTATGGCTGACTTGAGTATTCATGTTTTGATTGTGGGAAACAGAGACTAAACCAAGAGATTTTGCGACTGCATATGGTCTCAACTGACCAGGGTTGTTACATCCAATGACTATCACTGAAGCAACTGGCAGCCCACATTTTCTTCACTGCACTGTACATTCTGATTTCTTACATCATCCTCGGTAGATGATTTGTTCATTTTCCACATATAATGTCCTATGTTCTCTATTCACGAATGGCTACACCAGTATGTTGTGGATGAGATAAGAAACTACAGCTTGTTCCAGCAGCAGTAATCTTCATACTTCCATGTTTCCAAACCCGCATTTTTTCTAATCCCTGATATTGTAGAGCCACATTGTTAGTGTCTTAGGTGGATTTCAAATCCTAGCTCTCCTCATTTTAGCCCTTCCACAAAGTTGTAGTTCTATGTAACATCTGTTGAAGTCATTGAATGACAGCAACTTTGTGCCATCATCCTTTGTTTATATTTCACACTCGATTGAATGTTTCAGTGTCTGTATAATGGTACCCAATTTTTTGGAAAGATTATTATATGCTTATTTACATCCACTGTTGGGAGCTGATGAACTCAGTGGTAGTCATGGCAGCTTGTCACTCCCATTCATGATGAAGGTGATGGGCTGTCACTTGTGAGTGACTCTCATGAGGTTATGACTGCACTCATTGTTGTGTTACCTTTAATTGTCGTGGTGGAGATTTCTCTGCAACTTCATCAAGCATATTTCACACGCTTGAATGTTTCAGTGTCTGGATGCATTTGATTGGGTCACCTTACAGAAAGATATTTGGCCAGTCCAAGAGGCTTCTTCCAGCTATTTTAGGATTAGTGGAAGCCTGGGAAGGAGTGGATTATGGCATGGGTTGCAAGGAGATTACGACAAAAGGATTTGATTATGACAGAAGGCAGATGACAACCTTAGGATTGACTCACAAGCCTAGCAAAGTGTCTTTCACAAAGAGACTAGTTTTAGTATGCAAAGTTTGTGGTGTGATATGTTCCGAGTATTATGTACATCCACACCTGGAGTTAAGTGAAATAGTGTTAGAGTGGCTAACACCTAGTTAGCTGAACTCTATTGTCTATTGTGTTCAACCCATACATGTTTGAAATTTCCATACAAGGCACCCCATTTGTCTTTACAAATAAATTTGTTGCTTGGCAAAGGGGAGTGGTGACTTGAGTCCATTGCTTGAGCAATCTTCCTCAGGACTGGATTTTCAGGATGCAGATGTAATTAAACGTAAGACATGTATGTGTTGTAAAAAGCTAATGTTTTCTTTTCATTTCTTATGTCTTATGACTTAATGCTACTGGTGTTCATGACAAAAGTGTGCTATGCTACAGACATCTGGGATTTGTTGTCTCTTGTGGCAATTCACTCATTTTCTTGGTTGTAGTATTCAGACAACTTAGGATTTTACATGCAAGCTATTTAGGTTTCTCCTTCTAGTCAAATTTGTGAGTTGATGTTTGCATTGAACTACTAGGGTTCACAGATTTTGATACAACCATTATCTGTTGCTTTGTACATGGGAAGCATTTATGAAATGATGAAATGACTAGGATTATGGACAAATTGTATCTTGCACTGTGACTTCAATTGTAGGGTGAAATGTTGGTGTTAGAGCTTGTTGATCAACTTGTGAGGACTTTAATGTAAGATGTGAAAATTTGGAGAGTGCTGAGCTTCTCATGTTGGATTCTTTGTGGGCACTTGCTTTGGTTCTGGCCTGAATATTTGAGATTGGTGCCATATGTTCTCGTCTTATAGTTCAGGCATGGAATGCATAGAAGCTGGATGTGCACTGACTTTCTACTCAAGGTACTCTCATGACCAGTGTGCAACTTCTTGAGGTTGTCCATCAGACAGATCTCATTATGTACAATTGTGATACAGGAGGAATTGCACAGAAGTGTGACCTAGATAGTGTAGCTATGGACATAGATACACCTGAAGTAGACAAAATTTTCCAGTTTTGAAGTCTTTGTGCCACTCTTCCTGGTGAATTGCATGAATTGGGCCAATGGAGGTCTCTTCAAAAGATAGTGATGATGAGTGCAAGCTGTTCTCTCCAAAGCTAGTCATAGGATGGCATAATAATGGCATGGAAGGAGGAATTTGTGGTTTTGACATGGCATGGACTTGGAGGTGATGAAACTAGGGTCTCTTTTAAGAACAGCATATGCTGCATGTAGATGGACAATGAGATTTGAAGCAAGTGAAATGGAATATTATCTGCTGAAACTGGACTCCCTGATTTTCAGGAACAACGAATTGTGTACTATATCTTGCTTTATGAGGATGTTTACAGGATTTGTTTGGATGATTGTTGAAATGTGATGTAAAGTGCTTGATCTAAGAAGCAAGAAGTTCTTTGGTTGAATCTTGTAAGTCAAGACATTAAAAAAGCAGTTCTCAATCTTGCTCTTTTGTATGGTATTCAAGAATTATTTCAATAAGTTTGTTCCTATTGATACATGGTGCTGCCTCTCAATCTTGCTGCATTTTGTATGGTATTTGACGATTATTTTAATGAGTTTGTTCCTCTTGATACATGAGGACGCCTCTCAATCTTGCTGCTTTTTGTATGGTATTCAAAGATTATTTTAATGAGTTTATTCCTCTTGATACATGGGGATGCCTATCTGGTCCATAACTTTTACAAGCTAAATTGGTTCTAAATCTGGTTTGCTTTTTCTGGACTTAGAGCAGGGAGTAGTGTTGCACAGATTTTCCCTACTTGTGTGCTTCAATTGCTAATTTCTGCAGGCCTGTGTGTAACTTGCAGAATGTCTTCAGGGCTATACAATGCTAATCAATATTTTAGAGTTGGACAGGGAAGTTAATGTGGGACCTTTAAGAGCAAGGGTTCCTTCTTCAGGCTAAAAACCTCAAAGAAACTGGTTTCAAAGATCTGATCTTCTAATTTTAGAAGCTTGTTTGATTGCCAGGTCAAACCAGCCTTATGCTATCATATATATAAAGATTCACACACAATACTAATTTTCCATGTGTGGCATTAAGATCTGGGAGTTCCATTACACCCTATCTGGAACTGACCACAAAATCTTGAGAAAGGGGAATATCAAAATTGAAGTATAGTTTTTCAAGTTTGATAAATCCATCATGCAACAAAGCTAGAAACCTAGAGCAGCATCCTGCTGACTCCAATGTTTGTGTGCTCCTTGACACAATTAGAGCAGCCACCTACTTACCTGAATAACTCCATTTTATTTTTTTGTTGTTGTTATGATGTTATACAGTGAATTTGACAGCATCCAAAAAGCCTAATCTTGTGTCAAGTTGCCTGAAGCTAGTGAACACTTCAAGGCAATCTACCTCATTACCCTTGCAGATTGTGCAATGGCTCTGTACCTGATATATATCTGAGTCTTTAGTGAACTGTCCTGGATAATTTGCAATCTCCACTTCAGGGGTGATCCAGTTCATGCACCAAGACACATCTTCCCCCAAGTTGAGTGCTGTTGGCACCCACTTCAAACAGTCTCTTTTCATGAAGACTTTGCGGCAGAGACGATGTTTGGGTAGTTTTCCGATGGTCACTTGCACACCTGCAATGTATAAGTGACAACCTTTTGCTTCACGCTGGAATTTCAAGAGGACTGTATCAACTGCTTTATAAGCTGCTGAAAGAGTTAGAAACATGAAAAGAGCCTCTTCCTTGCCATCTTTGATGAACTCCTTGTGGAGGTCTTCCACTACTGAATGATCCACACCTTCCTCGAACTGAATCAAGGTTGGACACAACTTGGTCATTCTTCCAAGAGCTAGGACCAGTGGTCTACCATCTGCAATGAGTCCTACAATAGCCCTTTCCACTAGTGCTCCCCCTAGAACAGGATGCTTTATGCCTTTCACTCCAAATTCCTTGTTGATGGCCTTAATGCAAGGTACTTCAAAGAACCTGCTGATTTCCTTATGTTTGTGGAACAAACGAGCCAATTCATATCCCACCAATCCACAAGAGGGAGCACCAAATCCATCCACAATACGAAAGTACCGCCCATCAATATCTTTTAGAGGTTTGTTCATGGGAGCACCAAACATGTACTTACAGAGTCCTTCTATCAGCTTTGACAATTTCCCTCTCTCGACCGCCAAATCAAACATATTCTCCATGTCCTCTCTCATCTTTTCAACAGCAGGTTGGTTTTGCAAAGTGATCATGGCATTATCAAAGGAGAATTTTCCTCCTTTTGATATATTATGAACAGTTTCCTTCAGTGCATCATACCATGCTGACAAATATACTGGTAGCCTACCAGTCATATCCAGCAAGTACTGCAACTCTTTGTCATCAAGAACATCCTTTGTCTTCTCGCTATCCGTGATTGAACCTATGAATTTCCATTTGCCCCAGCACTCCAACTCCTCATCCTGCCCCCAATAAATGCAGAATAGAGCATGTTGAGTTCATCAAGTTAGAGTTTGACTATGCTCTAATACAAAGCTTCGAGTGGACAAGCTCTCATGCTATCTGCCTGTGCAGGGGTGGATAATTCCTTGTTGCAGACAGAAAGCTACTGACCAGTGCTAATTAACCAATATTGCAGTCATCAAGCTTCATGTGTTGTGCTGCTTGAAACTACTTTGTTCAGCTGGCTGTCATTGGGGTCATGATTAGGATCCACATACAGAGCTCAAGCTTCCAAGAGAAACAAACATTTTGTGTAAGAAGACGGGCTTACATTAAGGCAATCATCCCAAAGAAAAATCTTCCCTGGGGGTTGGCCTGCATGGAAGACATACTGCACAATGTCACTGGTGGTGGAGGCCACTCTCACCATGCTGTGATGACAACACATACGGAGAAGAAGAGCTTGCGTCACTGTATCACCTTTCACACATTCCCACTGGTCCAGCAACCAGAGGAGATGATCCTCTGTACCTTCACAGAAATGGACCAAGTCTTCTTCAGTAGTGCAAGTGCTCAACAATTGCACGTTCTGGTCGTCGTCTCCGAAAGCAACGAAGAGAGAATCTCGAATGATGAGGAATGCACGCTCTTGCTTCAACAAGGCACAATCCATGATGGTAACCACACGTTTCCTTGTCTTTCCTTCGACTTGCCGTTGAAACTCTTCGGTGAAATCTGACACTGCTGCTGCTAGGACATGGCTCTTTCCCGATCCTACTGGACCGACAACCAAGATGTTGCCAATGATCCCGTTGTACTCTTCGGGCGCCTTGACTGTATCATATGAGCGAGTGGTCTCACAAATTGTACTGCGCTCTCTTTCTGCAAGCAGCTGCGAAATCAAGTCTCGCAGATTCCCGTACTCCGTCCTCCCCATGTAAGCGAAGCGTCCATTGTTCGCGGCGAATCGGTTGTCTGAACACGCCCATTGTGCAATATCTGCCACGGGAAGATTCAGCTCCATCCATTCCGGGCGAGACAGCGGATCCGCTGCCTTCAAATGATCCCTCAAACTTCTGATGGATGTCGCCATGCTCCCAGGAAGAATCTTTGCCTTCTTTACCGCTGCAAATGTTTGAGGGAAAGAACAAAGAACCTCATTCCATTTCCAATTAGAAGAATTGCAGTCTTGTGCCCAGGGAAGGAAGAACACATACATGATTTGTGCAACCTGAGGGTTGCTCTTAGGAAGTGTGCACTTCTTCTGACAACTATAAGGCACTCTATCTAGAATTCAAAAGCACTGGTGCACAGTTGCAGCTGAAAGTAATCAATGCCAGTAAAAGAAGACACTAGGAGAGATGAGGATTAGAGCCAAGTACCTGCATCACACTGAGCTTCATCAACCATATTCCGCTTCTTCTCGTGCTGATGAGCGGCAGCACTGGTGGGAGAGTTGACATCAGCACCCGAGTCGTCATACTCCATCTTAGGAAGAAGCAGCCTGAGTTTGAAGATATCACAGGGCTTCGGATTGCGGTGCTCGTGCCGCAAGAATTCTTCTTGCAACGTGTGGCAGGGTTGTAGGCGATGCTGATCCGGAATACGCACCGCATCCGTCACATGCGACTGCATGAGCTCACTGTACACCTGTGTTCCTGAAAACAAATACTCTTTCCGTTCCATACCTAAGCTCTGAAGCACTTTCTTCTCTCCCACTCCCAACACTTCTAGAATCTCATCTCTCGCTTCGAGAACGGTAGAAGTCGATGGAATCTGAACAATGCGCATCACCGTTTGTTTGATGCTTGGGATGAAGCACGAAACATACAATTTCATATCCATCTTCAACAAGAAGAGTAGGATTTGCAAGTCGCTTGTTCACGCCGAGTCAAGATGCTCACTTTACGATGACTCTTCCGTTGGCGTCGTTTCACAGCTTTCCAAGCAGATGGCCACAATTTGCAGGCTGACGAGGAGGTCAGAATCTCTTCTCCAATTTGCTTATATGCTCTAGATCATCTCTTCTTGTAATTCCTGTACAAACGTCAGTTGCGCATTTGGGTCAATTTGCCATGGAGGTGCTTGTACATAGAATCAACACTTAACACAATTCTCTGTCCACAAGTGTCTCAACTTCTTCAAATTCTCTATGTCCCATTTGTTGCTAAGATTCTATCTCTTAAGGGCGTCAAACAACATTTCAATTCAGAGAGCTACTCAGTTCAGAAACAAGTTCCTCGTCTTGATTCTCGGAAATTTGTTCATGTGCAGGCCTCATTAGCTTGTGATCAGAAACATATATCTCCTTGTCGTATTCCTTCCACTCTTCTTCGGAACAATAGAATGGACTTAGAAATCCCTTAAGCTCTACGCTGTCTTAAGCTCTTCCCTGGTTCAAGTTCCTCACGGGGGTATTTTTCTTCAATTTTGTGTAGTCGCAGTGGCAACCATCCACAAGAGGAAAGAGCCAAATTTGGCTACAGGTCAGAAAGGACAGTAGAAATTTTCTAAGTTCCTGCTATGTTGTGGCGACCTCCAAGAATGGAGTGTCTAAATATGGCAACTCCCACGTTTTCCTGCTTAGAATGTAAGGAACTAAAAGGCATCTTGAGACCAGAAAAAAAGAAGAAAAAAAGAGTGTCGTGTAGATGCGAAATTTCGCAACAAAACAATTTGGTTGGTTCCTCCTATTCTTCGTATTTATGACACACACAGTTTGCCTCTACAATGTCTGTTTTTTCACAGCATGTTTTTCTTAAGCGATTCGAGGTCACATGTGATCGCGAGATTTTGTTCCTGGCAGGTATTAAGACTTTCTCATTCTCAAACTATTGATCAGCATGTTTGTCAACATTCATTGTCTAGGGTAAACTTTGTTGGTCCACAACGTTAATACCCTTTTTTTCTTTCTCTCACCTGCATGCTTGCTTGCTGCTCTTCACTCTCGGAAGAGCCAAGAACTCCTGATTCTTCTTTCCAAGGGTTTCTTCTCTTTCTTCTTTGGTGTCAGTACGTTTGTTTTGTTATTGCATTCAAATTCAGTTGGACCAAAAGGCAGTCAAAATACTGCTTCCGATCTTGATTCGTTCCTTGTCCTATCTCCCGGATGGTTGTTCACCTCCAAGTTTACGACAATAATCAAATTGTTGTTTACAATTTTGTCGACTTTCTTTGCTGCAGATTCTCTCTTTTCGGATCTGTTACGTGGTGCATTTCAAATTGCGACTTGGTTTGATGGTATTTATCATGAGTAGAGTGAACAAAAAAAAAATATATGTACATGTTTTGTGTTTCTCTCTCTCCAAATGTTTGTGAAAGAGCGTTTTAGAAGAGAGTCGTTTGGGGTTTGAGGCAGCGACGGGTGTGAAGCCAGTGAACTCCCCGGCTTCGACGTTTCCCCCGCCCAAGGTGACCAACGGACATGGCCATTCCTCAAGCGCTGCTTGCCACAGTTACGCCTTCTCCCCCATCCATCCCGTTCATTGAAATCTAAAAAATCGCTCTCTATACCAGACCGGAGTCGCAACACCTAACATTACATTCAAGTGTGAATTTGCACACAATTTTGCTCGCGTAAACTTTAGTGATTATTTGAGGGCCAAAGTGAACCAGCACCCATCAGCGCACCATCCATTGGATGCCTGTTATTACTCAGTTGTGGATGAACTTCAACTGAGTTAATATTTGGTTTCACCTTGGTAACCAATTCTGTAGGAAATAGGTCTTTCATATAGGTTGATCGGGAAGAAAATAGGCAACTACTAGGTATGTACATGGTTTATACATAGGTAAGGGCTGTTTTTACTACCTACCTACTAACGACCTGCTTGTGGGTTGTTAGTAGGTAGGTTTTAAAAAAACAGCAGCTGAGCTAACCACCATGGTTAGCCAGTGAAATGGAACCCAACAAAAAACGTTTCCTGATCACTTACCATTCATCCTTTGTGGTGCGCTGGTGGGTGCTAGTTCACGGGGGCCCTATTCGAGGAATATTTGCCATAATTTAATGTCATGTTGTAATTTTAATGTAATATGTGCCATAATGAACATCACATATTGTACATTGTAATGGATGAAACCACAAAATTGATCTCACACATGTCCCCTGAGTCAATTCTCGGTGTGTGCAGAGATGAAGGACAAAATTTCAAGAAGAGATGGTGATGCACTGACCTCACAGTACACATAATTGTTTTGCAGAAAGAGTCTGGGGTCAGTATTTTTGAAATGTAGAGTTGGAAAGGATAATTGACAAGGATCTTATGTGATTATATCCAAATAATGGAACTTTTTTCCAGAGTCCAGGGTGCCAAGATATTTTATGCTGCACCTTATTGTTGTGGTCACTTATCCACCTTGAATCCAGCTATTGGCAAGGTGTTTCAGGATATCTCCTGTTGCATGTAGTGCTTGCAAGATTTTCCCATTTAATTAGGGCTATACCAGAGGGTCTCCTGAAGTAAGAGGATACAAGATGTTTTTTTAGGGGACATGTCATCATGCATCATGTCTTTCTACCCATGTTTCAGATGATCTCTGAGAATTTTGTGATCTATCAGAGACAATTCACTTGTTATGGTCATGGGTTATGTAATAACTCTGAAGAACAATCATAGTTATTAGTTTACATATAATCCTTTGTCGGGATTTCGTTGGCAAAACTTGAGATTACCTTCCATTTTAGACTAACGATGGGCAAGACAGACTACTGGTGATGTTGGCAAAACTTGACATTACCTTCCATCTTAGACTAATGATGGGTAAGACAAACTACTGGTGATGCCTGTTGAGAATTCAAGCTCAACTAGTTAGGTTTCATTAGTTATTAAAATAGGAAAGTAATTAGGTTACTTTCACAAGGTTGAATTACTTTCGTTATTTATTTTAGTGTGGTTATTTGTGATTTGGTCTTTTAGTTAAATACCTTGGTGTTGATGGTTTGGCTCTTTTTTTTTCATTACACAAGTTTGCGTATTTCATGTGGTAAGAACCTTGGAGAGTTCTTGATGTTGTGTTTTGTGTTGGGAGCATTATGTTGTAGTCTCCTTTCAATAAAGGTTTATGTTTGCACTTGAATAGATCTCCTATTTGTTAACATGGTATCAAAGCTTAGGTTGTTTGGTGAGAAAGTTGAAAAATATTTAGAACTAGAAAGTTTTTAGAACTAGAGGTTGAAAGTTTCTAGTAATATCATAGGAGTTTATCAAGTGCAAAAGAGAGATGGGGAAAAGAAAGAATGTGAAGAGAAAGAAAAGAAAAGAAAAGAGGTGAGAGGAGATCAACATATTAAAGTTATGGAAGTCAAATTTTTAAATCTAGATCTAGATCTACTGTGAACAAATCTTGGAGTGAAACTTAGAGAGATTATAGAAGACCATAAAACGCTTCTATTCTCAAATTTTCAAAAGAAAAGGATATGTTTTGTGAGAGTTATGAGCTTTTGAAAACTTTGTGCTAGATCTGGTTTTTTGGTCATATCTCCTTTTTTTGAGCATTTTTGGATCTACAACTTTGGGATCTTATAGATCATATAGGAATATATGTGTGAGAGAAATTTCATGTCATTTGGATCTGTATTGAGAGAGATCCAAACATCTAAAATTTTAGTCTTAGTTTTGAAGTAAGTTTATTTTGAAAGTGATATCTCTTTGTGCTCATCATCAATAGAGCTGAAATTTTGAGCAGATATAGAAAACATACATTTAATATGTCTCCCAAAATCTCAAGGATTTTGGAGTTGCTGAGAATGAGTTGTAAGTCATTTTGTGTTCAGGTCCCAGTTTGAGGTGACTTCAAGGAAATAGCAAGATCTCTCATTTTATGAAGTTAAATGAATTAAATTTTGAGAGAAGGTAGTAGACATAGTTGTTTATGTTTCACCAAAATTTCAGATCGATCCAAATTCATATGTGTGTGGAGTAGCTTTGCAAAGTTGTTGTGATAGAAGTTTGTTTTGAAAAGACATCAAAGCAAAGTTTTGAAATGGAGCAAATACAACTTGGGAGAACTTGAAGGAAGGAGTTTTAAGATTGGGAAGCGTAAATACATTATCAAGACCTTTGTACAAAAGTGTGATATGTAATCATGTATTTAATACCGTACGAAATATTATACGAGATATGCACATATACGTAAAACCTAAATATAATATAAAATTTTGTATAATACTCAAAACATACATACATATGCAAGGTCCATCTTGTTCAACCCTAACCCTAACCCTAATCCTAGAAACCTAAAGAAGGAAAACCCTAACCCTAATCCTAGAAATCCAAGGAAGGAAT